>Ga0209756_1004911_pt1 | contig 10253 bp, 3 predicted proteins | sample ETNvirenome_6_85_FD_184071 | JGI IMG/M metagenome (GOLD analysis project Ga0209756, IMG submission 184071) | Marine viral communities from the Pacific Ocean - ETNP_6_85 (SPAdes) (version 3) | ecosystem: Environmental > Aquatic > Marine > Oceanic | place: Pacific Ocean | collected 2013-06-19
ATTATGGAGTTAAAGCTTATTTAGTAGAAGAAAATGATGAATCCCAAAGAAGAGGTAATTCTTTAATATATTCTGGAATATATAATTCTCGAACTGGTATAAACCAAACAAATCAATTTAGTGTTGGTGATGAAATTACTAGAAGTGTAGATCCTATTGGTGGGAGTATACAAAAACTTTATGCTGAAGATACTAATTTAACTATATTCCAGGAGAGAAAAGTTAATATAGCTTTAATAGATAAGGACGCAATATATTCAGCTGAAGGTCAGCCAATGACTACCTCATCAAATTTAGTAATTGGTCAAATAACTCCAATTGGAGGAAATTGGGGAATAGGAACTAATCCAGAATCATTTGCAGTATATGGTTATACAAAATATTTTGTAGATAAAAATAGAAATGCAGTATTAAAATTAGCTGGTAACCAAATACAAGAAATATCTAATGCATTTATGATAGATTTCTTTAGAGATAAGCTTTCTGCAGTTACTAGCACAGGAGCTATTTTAGGAGCATATGATGTTTATAATCAAAACTATGTTTTATCTATACAACCAGATGCCAGGTATACAGAAATAACTAATGATGGTACATATTATACATTAAGTTTTGACGAAATGTCTAAAGGGTGGACTAGTTTTTATAGTTATAAACCAGAAGACATGTTTAGTTCTCAAGGATATTTTTATACAACTAAAGACGATAGCGATAATTCTAGAGTATATAAACACTATAGTAATCAAACTAGAAATAGTTTTTATGGAGGAACCCATCAATCATCTATTCAATTTGTATTTAATCCATCACCTAATCAAATAAAGACATTCCAAACTATAAATTACGAAGGTACTAATGGTTGGGAAGTTACAGCTTTACTATCAGATGAAACAGGTTTTGATGCTAGCGGTGGTAACTGGATTACACACGTAGATACAATTGTGCAAGGGGCTGGCACAGATGAGTATTCTAAAATCTATAGTTATGATGAAGGTGCTTATGTAGAAAATAATGTTCAATATAGAGCAGGGTTTGATAGAAAACAAAATAAGTATATGGCAGTTATACCTAATAATACACAAACCCCAATTGCGGGTGAAGTTATATTTGGTAATTCAATGACAGGTATAAAAGCATATTATGCTACAGTAACAATGAAAACAGATACTACTACAGATCCTAATGGATTAAAAGAATTATTTGCAGTAAGTAGTACATTTGTATAAATTAAATTAAATGAATGAACTAGATTTAAAGAAAAATCTAAGCTTATCTAATCCTGAATTTAGATCTCAAGTAATTGAGCTTGAAAATAGAATTAATAGTTTAGATGAAGAGCATAAAATAGAGCCAGCTGATTGTCCTTTGAAACATTTATTTTCAGATGGAATGTATGTAAGAGAGGTAACAGTTCCAGAGGGAACATTAGTTATAGGTAAAATACATAAACATGAGCATCCAGCGTTCTTATTAAAGGGAGAAGCATGGGTAGTAACAGAATATGATGGTGTTAAAAAAATGATTGGTCCTTGTTCTTTTATATCACCAGCAGGAGTAAAAAGAGCAGTTTTTGCTAAAACAGAATTAATATGGACAACAGTTCATTTAAATCCAGATAATAAAAAAGACTTAGAAAAATTAGAAGAAGAAAATATAGCTATAAATTATGAAGAATTTGATAAATTTATAACACAAAAAAATATACAACAATTAAAACAATAAAATTATGGCATGGGTAGCAACAGGTTTGACGGTAGTCAGTGGTATAGCTGGTATGGCGTCATCCAAAAAAGCCGCGAAAAAAGAGGCTAAAAGGAGGAAAAGACTCCAAGCGCAATTAGATTCATTAGAAGCTAATAGGCAGGCTGTTATAAATCCTTATGAAGGTATAACTAATCTAACTGATGTAGTTCAAGACTTATCTTCAGAAATGTCTAATCCCTATGCTAATTTAAGTGTTGCTACTAGGGCAGCGGAAATGCAAATTGAAGAAGCTGATATTGCTTTAGCTAATACTTTAGATACTATGATGTCTACAGGCGCTGGTGCTGGTGGTGCGACTGCTTTAGCACAAGCGGCAATGAAAAGTAAAAAAGATGTTGCTGCAAGTATTGAAATGCAAGAAGCCCAGAATGAAAAATTAAGAGCACAAGGAGAACAAACTTTACAAAACGCAATGCTTGCTGAAAAGAAAAGAATCCAAGGTATAGCATTGACCCAAGCAGAAAAAGTACAAACTGCCGAAGCTTCAGGCAAGCAATTTGTATGGCAACAAACTGAAAATAGGGAAACAGCTAAAATGGATAGAGTTGCTACACAATTAGATGGTGCTCAAGCCGCTATGGCCCAACACAATGCAGACGCCACAGCCGCTTTAACTGGTACAATAAGTGGTGTTGCTAATGTTATGGGAACAGTGGGTGCAGCAAATATAGCTTCATCTACTGATGATTATTCAGTAAATATGTTTGGCACATCAACAAAAAGAGAAGATTAAAAAATAAATAAAATGTCGTATAGAAATCCACAATATAAAGTATTTTCGCAATCGCAGAATTACCAAAAAATGTTTGATAGCATTGGGAATGCTGCTAAAAGCATAACTGATGCAAAAATAAAACTAGCTGATCAAGATAAAGCACGAAAAGAAGCAGATAAAAAACAACGGGTACTCACCCAATCTACATGGCAAGAAAGTAGTAAAGATGCTAGTAAACAGCCTGTATTTAATGAAACCTTAAAGGGTATGGATGAGATATTTGGAGATTATAATAAAATGATTCTTGATGGAGATTGTGGAGAAAATGATCCTAATTGTTCTAAAGCTATTACTAATAAAGCTCGAATGTTAGAATTACCTGATCAATTAATACAACAAGGGGCAACTTGGCAAGAACAAGTTGATTTTATTTTAGGTAATCCCAATGTTGATACAAATCACCCTATGTATAATAAACTGATGACTATTAGTAAAATATTAAAGAAAACCAAGGGGTATGATGGAAATGGAAATAATTATGGGGTAGAAGTTAGTGCAAATTTTGATAAGGAATCAGGAGAATACACGGGTAATACTACATGGAGATTTAATGGAGAGGAATTTGGGGAGGAAGGATATTATGAACTCAACTCTGCTGATTTAGAAAGAATGACTAAAGGAGATGGAAATTTAGTTGCAGACTCTCCAGATTTTTGGGAACAATCTAATAGAATAAACCAATCCACTTCTTTGTTTAAAGGGCCTCCAGGTATGAACCCTAAAGATATGTGGAATGAAAATGGAACACCTGCGGCTGGGGTGACATTAGATCCTAAATTCCAACTAAGGAACCCGTATTCTGCTACTGAAACTGTAGGCCCAAATGGAGAATTAGGTACTGCACAGACACCAGATAGTTCAATAAGATATGGAAAACAGTCTTATACAGCAAAAGATGGAACTACAAAATATAGACAATTTCAATATAATGTTATTGCATGGGATGAGGATCTTTTAAAAGATGAAGCAAGAAATTCAGCAAGAGTAGAGGCTGATGCAATGCTGAATCCCGCAGACCCACAAGACGCGATTGCTTTTTGGAATAAGAATTTAGCAGCCAAATATACTGATGATATGAAAGAACAGTATCGTGGTCCAATGAGTTATGAAGTAGCACTACCGGGTGCACCAGGTAATTTAGTATATGACGGAAAAGGAAATATAAGTGAAGATTTTAAAAAGAATTTTTATGATGCATACGAACAATATTATTATGATAATACTATAAAAGGATTTGTTGAGCAAGGAGTAGAAAATACAGATGTAGTTAGGAAATGGACTGACAAATGTTTTAAGGCAGATGGAACTCCAACAGAATGTGATAAAGAAGATAATATTAGTAAGAAAAATAATTCTGGTAAACAAAATTGGAATGTTGGTGATAATTAAAATTATATTATGATTGGAGGTACAACACAAACTAATACCCAAAATACTGTTGATCAATTTGAGTTTAAAGGAGATAGACCTAAAGCAAAAAAAATATGGGACTATTTCAAAAGTCAAGGACAAGTAGATCAAGATTTTGAGACGTGGTTAAAAGGGTTAAGTAAAAATACCGCCTACCAAGTTAAACTTCATGAATTTGGAAAAAAAAATGGATGGTTAGACCAAGATTTTAATACATGGAAAAATGGATTAATAGGAAGTCACGACCCTAGTAATATAACAGTATACGGAGAGAATGTAGATGAAACAGCAGAGGTTGATAGTAATGCTGCAGATAACTGGTCCAATAAAAATAATAATATTGTTTCCCAAATTGAGAAATTAAAATATAATCCTATTTTATTTACTCAAGCAGATGTTGAAAGCGGCGTAGCTAAACCTAATCAAATAGGCAATGTTAATGTTAATGCTACTAATGATAAGATAAAGGAAATTCAGAATTCTGCTCCTGATATATTTACTTTTAATGAAGATGAAGCTAGAAATACCTATTATGCTGAAAGAGAGGCACTTTTAAATAAGTATGCTCAAGAACGAAGCGGGTCTTTAGGAATAACATCAGAAGGTGAAGAAATATATGATTCAGGCAGCAGCAGAGAAGATACTGATAAAATTATTCAACAAGATAAAAACAGAATAAAACATCTTGAAAATTACGCACGATCTTTTAGAAAAAGCCCTAAAGCCAAAGATTATTTTAAACAAAATTATGAAAAAATTAAAAAGTTAGCTGCAGAATCTGGTATAGATATTGATACTAATTGGAGAATTAGAGACGGATGGGGAACTGGAGATGATTATGGTGATTTGATGATTGATATTATAAAAGGATTAGAAAAGAAAATGTTAGATACCGGTGGTGGTATACATAGTGCTGCTCAAATAGATGAACAAGGGCTTGCAAGACCTGAATTAATAGGTAATTATAGTGGCTTTGTTTCTAAAGATTTAGAAGAAGGTACAGTAAAGGATAGTTCTAGTAATATAGAAAATCATTATTTAACAGATGAGCAAATAGAATCTAGAATACAGTTAGATAAAGAAAAACTTAGAGCGTATCACGCTGGAGAAATTGATTTAACTACTGAGGAATTAGCGGGAATTGTCGGTGTAAAACCAGAAGCACAAAAATATGTAGATTCATTTTTCCCAGATACTATTGCAGAAGGAGAAGACTTAGATGCAGTAGCGGGCGAGGCTATTAGTAAAGCAGCAATGAATGATCCAAGATTTTCTTTAATTCAAACTGAAATTAAATCTAATATTAATAAAGAATCAATTTCAAAATGGAAAGAAATAGCTGAAGGATACGATTTAGACACTCAAAAAGGATTAGAAGGGGCGCAAGATAAATTTGCAGAATGGTATAATAAAAGCTTTAATGAAGCTTTATCTAACAACAAAGAAGCTACAGATTTATTTCAACAATATGGTATTGCTGGTGAAAAAGCCTTAGCAGAAAGAGTGAAAGGAAGAGATTATCAACCCGGTAGAGTTAATCATACTGTTTTAAATTGGGTTAATGGTCAGCTTGATAAATACGAAGATGATGATAGTGTTTATGGGAAAGTTAGAGAAGAATTGGCTTATATAGCGGAAGCATTTGCTAAAGTACCAGTGACAACAGAAGAATGGACAAATAGTTTTGAAGTATCTATGGCTGGCGGACAGCAACGAAGAAGAAATAAAATAGTAAATGAACTTAATTGGGGGTTAGAAAATGGTAAGATAAATAAAGACATGACCCTAGGGGAAGCTAGAAAATATGTTAAAGGATTAGATAATAGATTAAATTGGCATGATTGGGGTTGGACAGATAATGATACTGTAGGTGATTATTTAGCTAAAAAAGAAATTAGAAAAGAAAAAACAGAAGCAAGGATTGAACATGATTTAGACGAAAGAAAAGCAGCTCTTGAACTTTTAAATAATTTTATTACAAGAGAAGTAGAGGATGGAACTTTTGATAGTATAGAGGGGTTTGGTAGTACATTAGTTGGTGGTATAGACCAAATTACACATATGGCTCCTCGTATAGCTGGTTATGGTTTAATGACAGCCGGAACTTTATTAGGAGCAACCGGTGTAGGAGCAGCCCCAGGCGCTGGTTTATTTATGGCTGGGATGGGATTATCTGCTATAGGTAATACTATACAAGGAGCAATGGAATATAGTAGTATATACATGGAAGCTTTAGAAGAGAAAATGAATGAAGAATATGGAGAAGGGGGTTATACCACGCAAGAATATATGGATGCTTTAGCCAATGGATTAGGCATGCATCAAGGAGCGGCTTTAACAGGTGGGACAGCTGTAGCTGCTTCAGAATTTGCTATGGATGTTTTAGGATCTAAAATTGGAGGAGCAGGCGCGGGAATGCTGTTTAAAAACCCAGCGCTACAAGGGATAATGAAAAATACTTTAGGCAAGTTCTTAACAAGAGCAGGCACAATGTATGGAGAATACAAAATGGGACAAGTCAAAGAAGGTGTAACGGAGGGATTCCAATCATATTTATCTCAAGCGGCTAAAAATATGGCTATAGGTAATCAGTCTCCATTTACTAGAAATATAGATTATGATCAGATATTAACAGAGGCAAAAGCTGGTTATAAATTAGGCGCATTATTTGGTGCTGCAGGTATTGCGGGTCAAATTAAAGGAGGATTATATTCAGCAGATGCGTACGTTGCTAATGCTACAAAAATTGCTAAAAATATAGATATGTCCCCAGGTTCATCTACTTTTTTAAGTGGTGATTCGTATTTTGACAAGATTAAACAAACTATTGAAAATGATTCTAATCTTAGTGAAAAAGAAAAAAGACAAGCAATTAAAGATGTTTCTGATGTAAGGAGCGCTACTATAAAAATACCTAAAACTATTACTGGAAATACTAAAGCCAAGTTAATAGATTTATTAGTTGAAAAACAAAGACTAGAAAGTAAAATTAAACAAGTTAATGATAAAGATCTTAGCGCTGCTGATATTGCAAGACAAAGTGCTATTAGTGAAGAAATACAATCTATAGTAGACTCTGCTAATGTAGAGCTGGCTTTAGATAAAAATATAAGCAATGTTAGAGGAGCTGTAAATAAAGCTTCTAAGGGTAAAATTAAAATTGACGAAGTAGCTGATGCTAAAGAGGCTAATGCTTTCGCTAAAAGTGAAAGACTAAAAGGATGGCAAAAGAAATTTTCTAGTAATCAAGGAACTATATTACAAAACCCTGCTACGGGTGAACAAAGAATAATAATAAATAAAGACCAAGCCTTAAAAGACCAAGCTGTAAATGTAGCGGGTCACGAATTCTTACATGGTTTAGTATTCGAAACTATTAAAGGTAGCCCTGAAACTGCTATTAATTTAGGTAATGCTTTAGACGAGCATTTAAGCGGACTGAAAAAAATTGATTTAGATAAAATAGAAAATAGTAAATATAAAAGAAATTTAGAAAAATATAAAGATGATCCTGAGTCTATAACTGCAGAAGAAAAATTAACTTTATTATCCGATGCTTTAGCTACAGGAGATATTAAATTTGATGAAAATGTATTTACAAAACTTGGTGATCAGATAAGAAGAATATTACAAAGCGTAGGTTTAAAGGGAATTAAATTTAATAATGGAAGAGATGTTTATAATTTTATAAAAGATTTTAATAATTCTATAGAGAAAGGTTCTCTTAATATGGCTCAAGCCAAATTGCTATCTCAAAAAGCTGAAGGTGATTTAATTGCAGAAGATACACAAACAGAGGCACAAACTAAAGCTGCAAAAGCTGATACTAAAACTTTAACTGATTTAGTAGAAGAATACCAACAAGGAAATAAGGATAATGCAGGTGAAATGTTTATACAATATAATAAAGTTGGTAAAGATGCATTAAAAAGATGGGTTGCTAGGAGGAAAAATATGACTATTAATCTTGGTGATCCAAAAGTAAATGAAGAAGTTGAAAGTTTATTAAATAAAGAGTTCCCTAGTTTTGAGAAAAATTTTAAAGCTAATAAAAGTAAAGCTACTACCTATATGGATAATATAGCTAAACGTATTGGTCCAGTAATTGCAAAAGAAGGGGCAAGAAAAGCAAAACAAATAAGCACAGATGTTTTAACTGAAAAAGGAATTTCTCCGAAAGTAACTAAACCAAAAGATTTTGATGAAAAAGTTGATAAAGGGCCTAAGCAAAGAAAGAAAGCAACAGTTACTAATAATCCAGCTATTCAAGAATCAGTATCACCTGAAGCTAGAAATCAAATAAAAGAGGACGCCAGGAGTACTATATCTAATTTAGTAAATAGAGGTAAATCAGCTAATGAAATAGTAAAAGCATTAGAAACAGAAGCAACAAAAAATACATGGGCAGATGTAAAAAAATCTATAGGAACATTAGCTTCAAAGGCTTACTCTGATTTTATTAATAAATTATTTGATAGTAATTTTGTAAAAAACATATCAGTTCATGATATGAAAAATAGATTTACAGTAGGTGGAAAAAGTTTATTTGGAATTAAAGAAACAGGAACAACCCCTACTACAAGCATAAGTCCTAAAACTGGTAAAAAAGGTATTTATAATAAACAAATTTTTGATGTAACTATTCCTTCCCAACAAACATTAAAAGATTATTTTATAGAATTTATAGGTAAAGATTTATCTTCTAAACAAAAATCTAAATATGTTCAAAGAGCTAAATCTTTATTCCAATTAATTGCCAAAGATATTGCATTAGAGTCTTTACAAGAATTAAAAGTCGATAAAGATTTTATGAATAAATTAAGCAAGATGCTTAAAGACCAGAACTCTACTTTAACAGCAGAGGAATTTATGGATTCTATTGATCAGCAATTAAATAGAAGAAATTTAGAAGACACCTCTTTTGATGTGGTTGCTAAGGCTTCAAAAGCAGCAACTCGGCCTAATCGAGGGATAAAATATGAAGAAAAGGTTCATAAAATTGCTAAAAAAGCAGCAAAAGTAATACCTGGTTTAGAAGTAGCTAGTGAAAGAACCGAAAAAGGGCGTGGAAGAGATGTTGATATAGCTGCTAAATTATGGGGGGAGAAAGCAGAAATTGAATTAAAATTAGAAAACCCGCAATACAGTAGTGTTAATGGTATTTTTGATTTTGAAAAAGCTGTTTATACTTATGCAAAAGGTACTACAGATAAAATTTCTTCTGGATATAAAAAGAAGTTAGATCAAATGCTTAAAAAAGCTAAGGATGCTTTAGATACTTATTACAAAGCCGCTTTGGCTGAAGGGGTTGATTTGAAAACAAGTGGAACTCTAATGCCACTTTCGGTTTTTGATAAATTAAAAGACGAAGGTCTTCAAAATGATATAACACAAAGAATAACAGTAGATGAAAGTGCTATTGCAGAATTATATAATGCTAAAGGGGTTTATTATATAAATATACAAGGTAAAGGTTTATATTTTATGGGCAAAAATCCATTAAAATTACCAATACCTGAACTTAAAGGAGATGTTACGGTTACATTTAGAATAGCAAGATCCGGTCAAGATGCAAATGGAAATGTTAGACCCTATTTAAGGTTTTTACCTGATGATATAAATATAACAGGAACGAAAAGTGATCATAATATAGATTCTGTGGCTGGTTGGAAAAAGCTAATGAATACTAAAGCGGTAAAGATAGGGAAACCTAAAAAGAAAGCAAGAGCTAAAGTCCAGAAAGTGGCAAATACAATTGTTAGTAAATCAGCAAAATCTTCTCAATCTGTTAAAGATACTTTAGAAAATTCTTTAGATACTCAAGTAAATGCACAGAAAGTAAATAAAAAGAAAAAAGGTATTAGTGTATTTGATTTTGATGATACACTGGCTAAAACAAAAGAAAAAGTTATAGTATATGCTCCAGCTTTTAAACCAGGTACGAGCCAAGAAGTAAGTATGGAATTAACTCCAGCAGAGTTTGCAGAGCGCGCACAAGAACTTGAAGATATGGGTGCTTCATTTGATTTTTCTCAATTTACAAATGTGAAAGGGGCAATAAAAGGACCGCTGGCTGATTTAGCTTTAAAGCGTCAAAATAAATTTGGTAGTGGTGATATATTTGTATTAACCGCAAGACCGCAAATAGCGGCTCAAGGTATTAAAACTTTCTTGGAGGGTATAGGGCTAAATATACCAATACAAAATATAACAGGATTAGAAGATGGCACTTCGCAGGCTAAAGCTGATTGGGTGTTACAAAAAACAGGAGAGGGTTATAATGATTTCTATTTTGCAGACGATT
>Ga0209756_1004912_pt1 | contig 10252 bp, 9 predicted proteins | sample ETNvirenome_6_85_FD_184071 | JGI IMG/M metagenome (GOLD analysis project Ga0209756, IMG submission 184071) | Marine viral communities from the Pacific Ocean - ETNP_6_85 (SPAdes) (version 3) | ecosystem: Environmental > Aquatic > Marine > Oceanic | place: Pacific Ocean | collected 2013-06-19
TGGAAGAGAAGTTGTTCAACTTTGATTTTTTACTTGACTTTGAGATTGAAGAATAGTATAATGCTTACCAGATGATTGAGAGAGTTATCAATCATACTATAGGGTTATTTACCCACCCATTAACACACAGGAGGAAAAAATGGGAATTGACATGAAGAAAATGCGCGAGAAGTATGCAGCCCTCAAGAGCCGAGGTGAGGGTCGAAGTTCATTCTGGCGTCCACAAGACGGTGATCAAGTCGTTCGACTTGTTCCCACAGCAGACGGTGATCCGTTTAAGGAGTATTGGTTTCACTACAATCTTGGCAAGAACTCGGGCTTTCTAAGTCCGAAGCGTAATTTTGGTGAGGATGATCCTCTGAACGACTTCGTTCGCTCCCTTTATAAGGAGGGAACCGAGGAGAGTATCAAGATGGCGAAGAGTTTGTCTGCTCGCCAACGTTTCTTTGCTCCCGTCGTCGTGCGTGGAGAGGAAGAAATGGGTGTTCGTGTCTGGGGATTCGGAAAGCAGGTTTATGAAACCATTCTTAATCTTGTTCTTAATCCTGAGTACGGCGATATTACGGATCCTGAGAGTGGTATTGATCTTACCATTAATTATGGTAAGCCTGCCGGGGCTCAATTCCCCCAAACAAAACTCACCCCGAAGCGACGTTCGTCGCCTCTCTTTGAAGAGAAGGACCGGATCAAGGAGGCTCTTTCGAGTGTTCCTGATTTCTCTCAACTTTTTGAGCGAAAGACGCCCGCAGATGTGCAGGTGTTGCTGGATGAATTCCTTCTCGGTGAAAGCGATGCCGAAGCTGTCTCGTCCGAGACGGTGAAGTATAGCAACACCTCTTCGGAAGTCGATAAGGCTTTCCAAGAGCTGGTGTAAACTGAGGTGATCGCTTGGGGGGCTTCGGCCCCCCTTTTCTATAAGGAGGAAAAGTGGTAAATAAAGGTGGCCTCTCTGTGACAGAAATGCGCAAGATGCTTAATAAAAAGCACGGGATGACCGTTGCACATAATTTACAAGATGAGAACCCAACGCAAGTAACAGAGTGGATTCCTACCGGCTCACGGTGGTTGGATTCAATTGTTTGTCGCGGACAGTTGGCTGGGATTCCGGTCGGAAAAGTCACCGAGATTGCTGGTCTTGAAGCAACGGGCAAGTCTTATATGGCTGCGAAGATTGCTGCGAACGCCCAAAAGATGGGGATTACTGTTATTTATTTTGATAGTGAGAGCGCCATCGACCCCGCGTTTTTGGAGAACGCTGGCTGTAATGTCGAGGAGCTAATTTATGTCCAGGCCCAATCTGTTGAAATGGTTTTGGAGTCTATTGAAGAGTTTTTGAAGACAGGAGAGAAATTTCTTTTTATCTGGGACTCTCTTGCCCTCACACCAGCGGTTGGCGACGTGGAAGGGGACTTCAATCCTCTATCCAGTATGGCGTTGAAGGCTCGTATCCTCGCAAAAGCGATGAGCAAGCTCACGATTCCGATTGCCAATACAGAATCAACCTTCTTGGTCCTCAATCAGCTGAAAACGAACATCACCAGGAATCCGAATATGGCTCTCGTTGAACCATTCGTGACCCCTGGTGGGAAAGCGATGATATACGCATATTCATTGCGTATTTGGCTCACTGGCCGCAAGTCAAAGGCATCCTTCATCACAGATGATAATGGTTTTCGAATTGGGTCAGAGGTAAAGGCAACATTGAGAAAGAGTCGGTTCGGATCACAGGGCCGACAGGCAACTTTTAAAATTCTTTGGGGTGATGAAGTTCGTATCCTCGATGAAGAGAGTTGGCTTGAAGCAATCAAGGCCTCAAATCATATTGAGATCAAGGGTTCGTGGTATTCTCTTGACATGGGCAGCGGAGATGTGGTAAGGTTCCAACCAGGAAGATGGATGGAGAAGATCAAAGATCCCGCGTTCAAGGCGAGAGTATTAGAAGTAATGGAAGAACACGTCATCCAGAACTTCAAGACACGAAAAGGAAACCCTAACGATTTCTATGATGTAGATGGCGACGAAGACCAAGATCAACCGGCTGTCGAAACGACGGCGTAGATACTTGCAGCTTGCGAAGAGAATCGCAGGGCAAAGCACACACGGCACACATAGTCACGGTTGTGTCCTTATAAAGGGTGGCTCCGTGATTAATGTATCCGCCAACAAAAACAATCATTGTAATTTTGGAAGAAGATTTCGAGGGTACGATAATAAAGATTTTTCAACCCTCCACGCTGAACTTGGTGTTGTGCTTGGGTTGGATAGTTCTTTAACTTCGGGATCAATTGCTTATGTTGTTCGCGTGAAGGGGGATGAGTGGAGAATGAGTAAGCCGTGCCCGATGTGTGAGCAGGCATTAAGGTTCTGTGGCGTGAAAAAGGTGGTTTATACCACGAACGATGACTCAGTTATTGTGGAGAAGTTGTGAGGCGGTGGAAAAAGAGATATGATTGGAATAAAAAACAACACCAAACTGTTGAAGAGTTTCTTGAAGACGGGGGTGACCTTGATAAACTCCCGCCAAAGGGATCTCCTGAACCTCGTTGTTTTACAACGGTCCACTGGGGTCGGGCCCCAATTAAAAAAGAAAAAGGCAAATCAAACTATAAGAGATATATGGGCTCTTCGGACTGGTTGAAGGACAAGAGGCGTGAGGCCTTTTCACAACTGGGGTCGGCTTGTGAGATTTGTTCTTCCACTAAAAATATAAACATTCACCACAATAACTATAATCGACTGGAAGGGGAGAGCGTCTGGGCAGACCTGCTTATAATCTGTGAGGAGTGTCACAAACTATTTCATAAAAAAACACGAGGTCGAGATATGCGCAATGCGGACCCTCTTAAATCTCAGAGTGAGCTTTGTACTGTTTGTTGTGAGGTTGCTGCGATATCTTATCAAGCTCGATACAGGCTTATAAATTTATGCGAATGTTGTATGGGCATCTACGAGAAAGAAATTAAACAGGAATTGATCGTAGAGAGGCTTGAGCAGGAATTGATTGTAGAGAAATTCGATAAACCACCGCCCAACAAACAAGAATCGACGGCGAGTTCGAGAAAACACTCGAAACCATCTTTTCGTGATTTGCCAAGAATTAAAATTAGAAAAGTAGTGAGGAGGAAAAAATGAAAAGAATATTAATCATTGATGCCCTCAACATGATGTATCGCAACTACATCGTTGATCCAAGCATCTCAACAAACGGTGCCCCAATCGGGGGTCTTAAGGGGTTTATGAAATCCCTCCAGAAGCTCGTCCGGGAAACAAAACCTGACGACATCATCATTTGTTGGGACGGAGAAGGTGGATCACAGAGGCGAAGATCCCAAAATAAAGATTATAAAGAGGGACGCAAGCCAATTCGCCTTAATCGCTCAACAAGAAACTTGTCCGAGGATGAAGAAAAAGAAAATAAGTTCTGGCAACAGCTAAGACTAATTGAATACCTCAATCAACTTCCAGTCACCCAACTGATGCTTCCGAGCGTTGAAGCGGACGATGTGATTGGTTATGTGACTCAATATTCAAAGTTCAAGGAACATCAAAAAGTAATTGTATCCAGTGATAAAGATTTCTTTCAACTCTGTAATGGCAATACAATCCTTTATCGACCAATTCAGAAGACCATTTTAAATGAGGCACGGGTCACCGAAGAATACGGGATTCATCCAAATAACTTTGCTCTGGCGCGAGCCATCTGTGGAGATAAGAGCGACAACATTAAAGGGATCCAGGGAGCTGGTCTCCCAACCATTGCGAAGAGATTTCCTTTTATGAAGAATGATTCATTTTGTACAATCGAAACTGTTATTGATCACTGTGAGGAGCAGGAAAAGAAGTTGCTCATTCACGAGAGAATCCTTGACAACCGAGACAAAATAAGTGATAATTACAAACTGATGCAGCTTTATTCACCATCGATTTCAGCGCAGGGAACACACCAGTTGAGAGTAAAACTTGACAACGAATCCAGAATCTTCAACAAGACTGCGATTATCTCAATGATGTTTGAAGATGGAGTTGGAGAGTATAACTGGCTGGAGTTGTGGACTTGTTTTAATAAGATTGTTTGGGAAAGCAAAGTACCGTTTTAGCAAAGGAGAAGAGATGGATTTTTGGACTGGCGCCGCAATTATAGCAAATTCTTGTTTAATGGGAACAATAACAATGGGTATGATTGTATTTATCACGATGAATGTAAAATACAGAGGCGATGATGAAGAATGAGCCCTGCCGGATATCTCGTTACCCTCAAGGAAGATTGTGCGACGAAGTATTATCGCCCTGGGGCAGAGAAAATACTAGGAGTGGGCATCGTGCTTTCGGAGTTTGTAACAATGGATGGTGAATTGTTCTATGAAGTTGTTTGGGCGACCAATCAGAAAGAATATGTGAGACCATCGTGGTTGAATTTAATTAAAAAAAACACTAGCAAAACTGAAACAAAAGGCGTATAATAACGGTCATGCAAACAGTAAGCACTCTTAGTTTCGACAAGCAAGAAGACTTTTCTCGGTTTGGTAAATCCTTCCAGGAAAGTCTTTGTCGTTTGATCCTTCTTGATCGCCCCTTCGCTGATCAAATCGGCGAGGTTCTAGATTTTAACTTCTTTGAACTGAAATATCTTCAAGTATTCTGCCAGAAGATCTATTCGTATAAAGAAAAATATAAAGCTCACCCAACGTCAGAAGTGATGATGACGATTGTGAGGACCGAGCTTGAAGATGAAAATGAAGCAGTCGTAAGTCAAGTCAGAAGTTATTATGCCAGGGTCCTGTCGAAGGACGGCCTCGAAGGGGCTGAATATATTAAAGACACCTCTCTTGATTTTTGCAAAAAGCAAAAACTTAAGGAAGCAATCCTAAAATCGATAAAACTGATCAAGAGTTCATCGTTTGACGAGATAAAGTGTGAAATTGACTCAGCATTAAGGTTGGGTTCGGATAATAATTTCGGTCACGATTATTTAAAAGACTTTGAGGTCCGATTTGTTCCTCGATACAGGCAACCTGTGTCTACCGGGTGGAGAGAGGTCGATGATCTTTGTCGGGGCGGCCACGGGCAGGGTGAGTTGGGCGTTGTGATCGCTCCCACGGGTGCTGGCAAATCAATGGCCCTGGTTCATCTTGGAGCGCAGGCCCTAAAGCAGGGAAAAACCGTAGTTCATTATACATTGGAGCTGCAAGATACTGTTGTGGCCAGTAGATACGATAGTTGTTTAACGGGATATCCATTATCGGGTTTACTTCAATATAAAGAAGAGATCTTGGAGATGGTTTCAGACCTCGGAGGATCTCTAATCGTTAAGGAATATCCCACGAAAAGTGCCACAGTTGGGGTTATAAGAAATCATCTTTCAAAGCTCGTGAACCGAGGAACAGAAATTGGAATGGTCATTGTTGATTATGGAGATCTCCTACGACCCACTCGACAAAGAAATGAAAAGAGAATAGAGTTAGAATCCATCTATGAAGAACTACGAGGCGTCGCACAGGAGTTCAAGTGTCCCCTCTGGACAGCCTCTCAGACAAATCGGTCAGGCCTTAACGCAGAGGTTATTACAATGGAATCAATCTCAGAGGCGTTCAACAAGTGTTTTATAGCTGATCTTATCTTTTCTATTTCAAGAACTATCGAAGACAAGAACACAAACACTGGAAGAATTTATGTTGCGAAGAACAGGAACGGGCCAGATGGTCTGGTATTCCCGATCTTTATGGACACATCGAACGTAAAAATGAAAGTATTACCAGCAAACGAAGAAACACAAAATGCGGCCTACAAATCCACAAAGAATGCAATGGAAGATCTTCGAGAGAAATATAAAACTTTCAGAACAAAAGACAAAAAGGAAAGCAAGTGAAAGTTGGCGATCTGATAAAGGTCAATGATAAATTAAATGACCCGCACTTCCCCGATTGTAAGGTGGGAATCATCATCAAAGTGGGGATCAATGGAGACTTGTTTGACGTTTGTTTTGTAAATGGCTTTATAACCAAAATTTTTATTAAACATATGGAGCTTATCTCTTCAGAATGAGCTATTTATAAGACGAGCGGGAAAACACAAACATGTCTTATTTGGATAAGTGGAAAAGTTTCGTTGGCAAAACGGAAAGAAAACTTCTTTTTGAACAAAAAAGAAAAAAATACTTACAAGAGGTAAGCGAAAAGGAAGCAGGGAAGATTTGGGATTGGTTTGACAACGATTTCTCCAAGCTTTCCTTTGGCGATTTGTTTGACGGCAACCTTCGGGTTGCTTTTCCTCTTACCACCAAAGAAGAAAAACAAATAGATGGGATAGTGCGACTGCTTCACAACGCGGGGTACAATCCAGCTGGCCCCGCAAATGTAAATTTTTCAGTTAAAAAGGTAAAACAAAAGGGTCGCAGACTGGGTGGTGAAGAATTTGAAGAAGAAGTCTGGGTCCCCGATCTTAAAGTTGCAAAACAAATAGAAAAAGTTATTCCCAAGGGACCAAGGGCGGGCGAGACAGTAACACAAAGAAGAGAAGTGAGCATCGCCAAGGCACTGGCCAGTAAGGATGTGGGGGCCCCGAAAGAACTTGTTGCTTGGTGGAATAAAAACCAAGCAAAATATACAAAAGACAAGAATTGGGAACAAATAGAAACTTCCTACGAGGCAGCGCAGTATGGCCGCGCACCTGCTCACGGGTATACAGTTATCGCTTCCCGCCACCCGGTAGATGTTCTTCGGATGAGCGACTTCCAAAACATTAGTAGTTGTCATAGCGAAGGACAATCTTATTTTAAATGTGCTGTCGCCGAAGCAAAAGGTCACGGCCCAATTGCTTATTTGGTGAAAGACGAAGACTTTCAAAAGTTTCTGGATCCAGCAGGCCCTTGGGGTTTTGATTTTGATGTGGAAGATTTACAGCCTGAGCCACACAGTCTTTCCGAGTTTGATAATAACGAGATCTTTGCCGACCGTGACCGCCGGGTGAAAGGCATTCAGCCCGTCTCCCGGGTTCGTCTTCGCAGATTTGAGGACACCGACAATGGTGAAGAATTTGCTGCCCCGGAACTTAGAGTGTATGGAAAGTCAGTTCCCGGATTTCAACAAGCAGTGAGCAAGTGGGCCTGGACCGAACAAAAAGAAATTTTTTACGACGAAGATGGGGATATGCAGGTGCCAGAAGAATATAGTCTGGTAAGGCACGGCGGTTCGTATGAAGATAACGACGACGGCACAGTATTAAACTCTTTCTTCGCGAAGAGTGGGGAACAAGTCATACAGCAATATAGTGGTAACGTTGCGCACGAGACCGAAGACGAAGATGAGAGTGTCTATGACGAGTGGGCCAACCAGATAGACGAGATTAATCAACAAGCAAATTCTCTTGAGCACGTTGGTTTTTATGCTGATCTGGATCACGGGGACGAACACCCGTATATTATGGCTAGCGCTAGGCTAACAATTACTATTCCGCTTACCGGTTGGGACGGCGCGAAAGATGAAGGCGGTTGGACCTACCCGATGAAAGATGTCGGCGACAAGCTTGGCGGAGAGATGCAAAAGATTAATGAGTTGGAGCCCATTCCCGACTCGGGTAATTGGTCAGATATGCGCGGCTTTATTAGCGACATAGAACCAGATGATTTTTATCCCGAGGAGACCGAATATAATATTACCTTAAATCCACCAGAGATAGAAATAACTTATCATATTGGCTGTGATGACTGTGGCGCCCCGGATGATGTTGAGAGATTTCTTGATTATGTAAGGACTGACATTGATGAAAACTATAAACAGATAACAGAAAAGGTAAGACGGGGCCTCGTTGAAGATGATTATATAGCAGCCGCCCCATTTGATTCTGCCGCGAAAGAACTGGAAGAGAAGAAATTTAAAAACTTTGAGTTTATGGAGGATCTGGACAACGAAGGCGAAGTCTGGCTCTATTCCAAAAACGAAAAGGGCGGTATTTTATGGCCCCTTGACATTAAAATTCCAAAGATTTTTGCGAAGCAATTTAAACACGAAGGATCCGGGATACAGTTTTACTGGGACAATCTCACTCTATTTAAAGTATTGCAGCCGCTTATGCGAAACCGCAAGACAGGCCCCGGTGGTGGGTATTTACACTTGGACCCAGCCGCTGAGATCGCGGTTGCTGATCAACTAGTAAGGTTAGAGCAGGCAGCGGGCGAAATAGCCAAAAAACAATTACACCTTGATCTTGGAGATGATTGGGAACCAAAGATTTTTAGTTCCGACGACATCGCCGCAACAATGGTGATGGGCGTTGGTTATATCGAACCCGCCCGTGCGCGCACCGCGGGCACACCCGGCGGTGGTCTTGGTGCATATTTTAGAGCCCATATTGATATTGACCACACGGAAGCGGAAATCAAAACAGCGATTAAGTTTGTTGAGCTTCTAGATCAGAATATCAGCACGATTAAAAAAGCTTTTGAGGATATTATTGAGCCTGTAATCCTAGCAGGGGTCAAGGAAAAGACAGAAGAAATATTCAGGTGGGAAAGTGGTGAAACAATAAAGGGGTATGTTGATGTCCTGACGGAGCCCCAATATCCAGAGGATTACAGGCGTCTTGGAATGTGGGTTTGGCAAAACTGGAAGGAGTTTGATAAAGTTGAAAAGAGGGTTGCCGAGAAAATATTAAAAGATGTCTTTGGCGGCGCCGAATACGTTCTAAACCCGCCGACACTGGACGGCCACAACAATGACCGGACTCCACCCGGCTGGAATAATCGGGTCGCGAGGGAGCCGGACGGCGACTTTAATTATAAATGGACGGGTCCATCAATATGGGACATCGAGGTGCCCGGAGAAGAAAAAGAAGAGCCAAAAGAAGAGCCCGCGAAAGATAGTGAAAAAAGTGCTCTGGTTACAGAAAGCAAGTCAAGAAGAAAGATGGTGATTAGAATAAAAACCTCTTGAATTCTCAACAAAACTACGGTAAGATACACATGACTTCTGCATCCTTGCGGAGTCAAAGACACAGAAATTTCTAGGAGAAGGAACAAATATAATGAGCCAAAACAAGTCAATCGAGATTCTATCCGACATTACACACTTTATGAAATACGCGAAATATCTCGATGGACTTCAGCGAAGAGAAACTTTTGAAGAAACGGTGGATCGCAACAAGGAGATGCACCTTAAACGGTTCCCAAAATTATCCGACGAGATTGAGAAGGTTTATTCTTTTGTTTATAATAAACGCGTGCTGCCCTCAATGCGCTCAATGCAGTTTGCTGGCAAACCGGTTGAGTTGAATAACTCAAGAATTTTTAATTGTTCTTATCTCCCGATTGACCACATTGATTCATTTTCAGAGATTATGTTCCTTCTGCTTTCGGGGTGTGGTGTTGGATTCTCCGTCCAGAAACACCATGTTGCTGAACTGCCTCCGGTGAAGGGCCCAAGGATTAACCCCAATACAGGGAAATCAAGAAAGCGTCGTTATGTTATTGGAGACTCTATTGAGGGTTGGGCTGACGCTGTAAAGGTGCTCGTTGAGGCGTACTTCTACGAGAAGTCAGACCCGGATTTTATTTTTGATGGGGTTCGACCAAAAGGCGCAAGGCTCATCACGTCGGGTGGGAAGGCACCCGGCCCTCAACCTCTTAAAGATTGCATCCACAATGTTAGGAAGGTTCTTGATAGAAAAAGCAGAGGGGAAAAACTTTCAACTATTGAAGTTCATGACATCATTTGTTATATTGCAGATGCTGTTCTTGCTGGCGGCATTAGAAGGGCAGCTCTCATTTCTCTCTTTTCTTTTGACGACGATGCGATGCGAGCAGCTAAATCTGGAAGCTGGTGGGAGAAATACCCACAACGTGCCCGCGCCAATAACTCGGCAGTGGCACTTCGTCACCGCATTAAGAAGAGAGACTTCATGGATCTTTGGGAAAGGATCGAGCACTCGAACTCGGGAGAGCCAGGAATTTATTTTTCCAATAATCAGGATTGGGGCGCAAACCCTTGCGTTGAGATTGGCTTACGTCCTTTTCAGTTCTGTAATTTGGTTGAAATCAATGGAAGCATCCCATTTAAAAGCCAAAAAGAATTTAATGAAGCGTGCAAAGCTGCAAGTTTCATTGGAACACTGCAAGCTTCTTATACTGACTTTCATTATCTGCGAGAGGTTTGGCAAGAAACAACGGAGAAGGATGCTCTCATCGGCGTGAGCATTACAGGTATTGCGAGCGGGTGCCTAGACAACTTTGATTTGACGGAGGCGGCGAACGCTGTTATTG
>Ga0209756_1004914_pt1 | contig 10248 bp, 20 predicted proteins | sample ETNvirenome_6_85_FD_184071 | JGI IMG/M metagenome (GOLD analysis project Ga0209756, IMG submission 184071) | Marine viral communities from the Pacific Ocean - ETNP_6_85 (SPAdes) (version 3) | ecosystem: Environmental > Aquatic > Marine > Oceanic | place: Pacific Ocean | collected 2013-06-19
GCCGTACTCCATAGCTAAACCTACTGCTCTATCATCTATGTAGGTTAAATTAATATTTGTGAAGTTCTTACTGTTTAAAAGCCAAGCTCTTATTATTTCGGGGAATGGTTTTAATATGAATATAGTAATTCTGGAATCTCTTTGGCTTGGTAATGTCATTCGATTTCTTCCGGACTCCCTATCGCCTTCCTTAATCTTATACTTTCAACCAATACGTTTTCTGAGATTTCTCTAATTAATACCGTTTCTTCCCTTATAACAATTGTTTCTTTAAGCATCCTTATACTTATAGAAAGAATACTCTCGGAAACTCTTAAGATTCGCCAGTTTATATAAGTTAAGAATAATGTAAAACTTCCTAAACCTATACTGGCTAATAAAGTACCTACTATAAAAGCATCCATATTAATCTTCTAATGAGGATAGTCTGTTTTATCTGGAGTTTTTGGGGGTGCTTCCTGTTCAATAAGATTATCAGTTATCATGTTAATCATTTCATGTAAGGCGTTTTTCCATTTGTTTTTATCAAAACGCGGAGCTGATGCCTCAGCAAAACCTATATTATCCTCAACCTCTTTTAAAGAAGGCATTCTTCCCTGTCCTTCCTCCATAGATGAATCCATATCTTTTGTTACCCAACCCACATTTAAAATTTGTAAATTCTTTCCTCTTCTATGAAATTCTTTATAGTTGTTCTTAGTGATTTTAGGGATACCCACAAAATGCGCCTGCATTTGTAAACAATCTTCAATTGTTTGTGGATTCGGAATGTTATTTTGTTGTGTCATCCTTCTGCTCCTTTAACTTTTCTAAATCTTTAAACTTATTTATCTCTAGGGAGTTCTTTAAACTAAAATCTATTCCGGTAGTTAGTTTATCAATAAATGCCCTCTCTTCCATACTATCAGACAATATAACTTTATATATCTTACGCAAAAGATTGTATCCAACTAATTCATTGTTTATCTTTATGAATGATTGACAACACTCTCTAAGTAAGTATAAGTCGGCTAGGTTAAATGAAAGTGTGGCTTCTTGAGAAACATTCTTAGGGTCAGTGGCTATTAACACTCCCATTCCTATAGTTTGTATTAAGTCTACTGGAACCGGCACTCCAGCGCTAGGCATTAACTGTCTGGCTGGTATATGGATTCTTCCCTGCTCAGATGTATGTTCCATCAATAAGGTTATTGAATCACTTAAATACAATAATTCGTTCTTTGTTAAAGTTACTTCTTTAAAATCAATTAAAATTTCTTCTTCGCTATACTCAGAATAATGTTCTTGCTCAGACATATGGCTTTTCACCTATCTCTATAAAACACCTCCTGCAAAGAAAAAGACTTCTTTGTATTGAAGACTTAGTTTCCCAAACCTCAATGAAAGGCGGGTCTGAAAGGTGTCCCATTAGTTTACATAGTATAGCTTTAAAGTTAATCATATTTTATTATACTTATCATCACGTAAATTGATATTTACTCGCTCTTCTAATTCCCTAACTCTGTATGTTAAAGTATCTACTTTATCCATTAATTCAAGATGCATGGTTTTAATCTCTTCATAAGATTCTCTAAACTCATCAGACATCTGAATTAGGTATTGCATTATGTTTGACATGTACTACTCCCTAACTTATTTTAAGCTAAGTATACCTAATCAGTCAAACATATTAATACTAGTAATTACCATACCCCCCCTAGACACTTTAGTTAAATATTGCATATCTAAGGTTGTTACATACCAGACGATTCCTAAAGACTGGGCAGTCATTATCCCAATAACTGCTAAAGGTAATTTAATCTTTGTGAAGTCCATTTATTCTGCTATTACTTTTCTTTTCCGAACACACTTCCTGTTAATAAAGCACCGAAAGCTAAGTGGAATAATCCACCACCCTTTAATGTAAAGGGTTCATGTTGGGATACAAGTTTCTTTAAATATTCCATCTGTACTAAAGGGTCTTCAATTGCTTGTAGATGACTCATATAATCAGCTAAATCTAAACCTATTCTTGCAAACCCATAATAAATAGGGACTACCATAAAATCATATAGGCAGATTACTAAGTAGACTATTAAAGCCGTCCATCGCCATCTCATAATACTCATCTTTTAACTACTCCGGAATAACGATGTTGTCTATTAGCTTTATAGCCGCATCAGAGAATTCTTGTAGTTCAGCCGCAAAAGCTTCTTTTTCAGCAGTAGTAATCTTCTTGTCTTTTAAAGCAGCGCTTAGAGATTGTATAACATCCATGCCCTCTTTTAAAACTTTCTTACCTTGAGCTGTTTGCCCTGAATTTAACTGAACAAATGTAATAATAAAATTAATGAAACCCATAATAGATTCCTCCTATAAATCTTCATCCATACATAAACACTGACCGTTACCGCAAATACAAGATGATACTATTTCCTGAGAACAATCGTAACACTCACAGTCGCAAACACATAATGTTTCTGTACATACACATTCACCACTTTCCACACATTCACAATTGTTATTTACTATTGTCATAACAATAACCTCACTCATTTTCAAGCACTTTCATTCCAAGTGCTATGATTCCACCAATTGTGCCTGTAGCAATCTCAGGCATACCATTAGTAGCCCCAATATAAGCTAAAACTCCTAAGACTAAAATAGCTAAAAATATCTGTGGTCTGAATTTACCTATAAATTTCATCCCGGTTCCCTTTCCTTAAACTATATTAAATTATTCTTTTAGTGCTTCTGCAATTTCATCCCGTTTTTTAGCCCCAGCACTGCCTTCTGAGAAGTCTTTGTAGCCTTCCTTCTTAGCTGCTGCTGTTGCAACCGCAAATGGGTTTTCCACATCTTTCTCTATTATACCCATGAAGGCTGATTTTTCTTGAAAACAGTTTTCACATATACATGAGTCTTTTACTAAATGTTTGGTTTGATTTAGTGGGTCATTTTTTACCCAGTCATTAAGGGCATCAGTCTTAGAAACGGTTGCGGGTAATACTATTTTTTTAATGGGTATACCAGTAAGGGTTGCTATGAGATTATCATAAGCTTCCGTAAAACTATTTTCCATTAAATGATTCTCTTATACTTTCTATTACGGCCTCTTGTATTTCAGATACATCAATATCGTTTGTATTTATTAAAGAAACCATATCTTCACCAGCATCATTAACTACCCAAGGTGGAGAAAGATGTTTCGGCGCTCCCGAAGGTATACCGTACTCTTGTAAGAAGGCTGAGTGAACCTCTCGCCTGCCTTCCTCATTCTCTAAAGCTGGAAAGACGTCACCTAAATTAAAAATACCCACATCTGTAGAGTTGGGGTAATTAATTGTTGGGGAAATTTCCTCCACTTCCTTTCTCATAAAATTAAGAAATGATTTAGTGAAGTCAATATCTCCATTAGATTTATATAGCAAAACAATATTCATTTTAGGTTCCTCCGTTGAATCCTCTTCTTTTATTAAACAAGAACCGTCTATACAAGAAGAAGTAGCAGCATCCTTCGCTTTTAATATATCGAAAGAAGCCCCCTGATTTACGCCTTTCTCACATACAGTTACTTCAGCAAGTTCTAATTCATCTACTTGCATAATACTCTGAAGACCTTTCTGTATTGTTTGGGTCTTCGTGGCACTACCTGCAATACTGTAGGATTTTAATTTACCTTCGTGAATCTGTTCCATTACTTTCTTAGCAATTTTAGTATCATTCCTAAGTTCCGTAATAAAGAATAAACCCTTATCATCCACACCGGACTTAAATATCTGCCCACCTTTAGATATGTATGCAGGTAGCGCCCACCCCACCTGAACATCGGAATGTAATACCATAGCATTCCGAGTACGGAAGTTGGACATATACTTCTTAAAGGCTTTCCCTAAAGCATCTGTAGTAATAAGGTGTCCTTCCCTGTCCACTAATTCAATTGAAGCTGGCCCGCCAACTACCAAAGAATCATCATCATTCACACCCATCTTCTGTATTTGTTTAGAATAAGTATCATTATCAGGGTAAGCTCTTGTTAAAGTAAGCATTTCCGCTGGTGAAGCTAAACCAGCTTTATATAACCGTTTATATTCATCTAATGCAGGTTTAATGTCTTCTACAGTCGTTCTTCCATCAGTAGCTTTCTCTAAGAAGATAACCGGACTATCATCATTCGGTAGGTAATAATCCCCCCAATTTGTGGGGCTTGGTATTGCTCCTGCTGATGTTTCAATTGTTTGTGTTGTCATATATTTTATCCGTATATTCCCCAAATAACCCCGGAAATTGTTGGGGTATTTTGAGCAGCGATTACTGATACATAACCTTTAAAATCTAAAGGCCAGTTTGAGTAAAACTCGTCTCCCCCTCTAACCGGAATACCAGTTGTGGAAGTGGCAGTTGTATTAAAAGCAACGTATACGATGTCGGCTGCTGTACCTGATTGGTTCTTTACATATATACCTTTTACAACCGTCATATCTGGTCTTTTTACTGAGGTAGATGCGTTAGCAGTTCCTGTCCATTCATAATTAACCCCTGTCGCGCCATCAACATATGTACTAACTGCTGTAGTATCTTCCCTAACTTCAAACATAATCTTATCTGCATAGAAATTAATGTTATGTTGTGTTTGTGTAGTTAAATATAATCTATATTTTACAGCGGCTGTGCTTCCAGCTATTGTATAAGCAGCAGTCACTCTAGTCCAAGAAGTTGCTAGGTTACTAGAACCTGATGTTGCTAATACTGATGTTCCAGCAGCATCTCGAATTTCTAATTTAACCGCACTCGCTGCTGAAGCTCCGCGATGTTCTACATTTACAGATAAATGTTGGGGGTTAACACTAACAGGAATTATAGGAGATTCCCAATACCAACCTTCACCTGCTGCTGAGTTGTCAGGATTTGCAAGTAAGGAAGCTGTCCCAACGGACTGTTGTCCTGTGTCCCTAGTTATAGAGCTACCCGTAGCAGTGAACCCATCAGCAGAACTAAGGGCAGCTTCAACTCTAGGGTTAGTAACCCAGTTTGCTGCTATTTCCCCCGCTGCTACAGTCTTTAGTGTTTCCGCTGTAGTAGAGGTCGCCTCACTAAAGGGGTGGTATTTAGTATACGAATGTACTGATTGTCTGGTAGAAGAATCTTGTTCCCACTCCCGAAAATCTGTATGTCTTTCATTAGCCATATAAGTCTCCTATTTATTCATAAAATTTATTAAAGCTACAAAACCGCCCATCACAGCAGCTGTGTGAAGGATTAATATGCCTATTGACACGAGAACTGACTTACCGCCATATAACCTACTTCTCCACATTTTAAAATCATTAATGTTTTCATTAACGCTTTCTAAACTGGAACATAAAGTAGTATTCAAATTATTTTGACTCTCAATGTAAGCATCAAGCCTTTCCATATAAACAGCCAAGTTTATTTCTGTACTACTCATAAGTTAGTTAATCCTATTTTATTTATATTTATTAAGTTGTTAACGTAACCACCCCCCTTATTAAGGGGGATGATTATTTAATTTATTCTAATTACGCTGGGTATCCGTAAAGTGTAATCTTAAAAATACCAGCATCATAAACACCAGCATCACCACCACCAGAAGCAACTAGATACAGGTATGTATCAGCTGCTGGGTTTGCAGTAAGTCCTGCTGTATTAAATTGGTTAGCTGATAATCCAGCTATCCAATCTTGCCCAGCTGCTAACAATGCAGCTTCTGTTGCTAAATCAGCGTGTGTTATAGCTACATTCTCTGTACCAGTAGCAACTGTTGATGAGTACAGGTCAATGTCAGGCTCTCCAGTAGTAGGAGTTTCTAAACAGGTCATCTCTCCTGCAAAGATTGTACCATTAAGTGCGGCAGTAATCTGTCCTAGATGACAGTTTGCAGCATCATTAACTCCAATAATATCAGCTGCTGCTGCGGATGTTAGTCCAGTTAAATCTATAAGAATAGTTGTAGTTATTACATCTCCTGCAACTTCTACGTTAGCTTTGTAGATTGTTCCTGTACCCGTACTAATACCAGTACCGGGACTCATGTTCTGCATTCTAAAAGCAGTTTCATCAGTGCTACCGAAAAGGAAAGTCTCTGCATCAGCTAGATAATTCCAATCATATCCTAATGCGGTCCGTGCCAGAATTCTGGTATCTCCAGTCGCAGTAGATTGTTTAAACGTATGTTTTGACATATCATTCCTCCAAGTCGTTAAAAGACATGCTATTCAAGTCCTCTTGAATACTGCGATTTGTGCGCCAAATGGCCTGCTTTATAGATTTCTTTAAAGCTAGAGTTGCTGGAGTCTCTTCTAATGAAGCTTCCAACAGAGTCATAACTTCTCCGACCACCCTCTTTGTCTGAATATCCAGACTCTGATACACACCACTTATATACACACTTCGCATTATTCCACCATACAATACATTAATAATTCAATAAGGAATGGTAAGTTTATTTCACCTTACCATTCCTATAAAATCAAGCTTTAACTGTTAAGGTCTGCAATCTTAGCTTGTGTCCAGATGTTCTTACATCGCATCTCACCCATGGTATAGAGCAAGCCCCTTACCACTAGAGCATTAGCTGCGAAGTAATCACGGTTCTCAACGTACTGGGTAGGTTGAGCAATCGCAATCTCAAGATAATCTGTATCAAGTACATATACATTGCTTCCAAGCACTGCATCAGCAGATGAAACAGATTTAGCTACATCAGCATCTGGGAGTATTGGAATACCCTGATATGTAGCTAGAACAAGTCCTGTTCTAGTACCGGGATAAGTTCTCTCGGAACCTACGCCAATCTGATATTCCTCCTGACCCATATACCTTTGAGATGAGTTAAGTAACCTCTCCATGTTGAAATACTGGTCGTGACCCAAAAGTATTAGTTTTGGCTCCCCACCGTTCTCTCTAATCTTTTGAATAGCTGTATCTATTAGATTTAATGATAAAGCTCTTCCTGTACCACTGTTATATGATACGGATGCACCAGCATCCCAGTCACCAGCAGTTCTGCCACCAAGGGTTAAGTCATAAGCCCTAACTCTTGAACTTCCACCGCCTCCAACAGCAGCTCCGTCTTCTGCAACAACATCATCAATTGAGGTCATTCCAGCTCTGGAATAGATGAATGCTACATCGCTATCAGCAAATGTAGTACCGGTAGCTACAGTTACAACACCAGTTGATGTGTTAACTGCGGATACAGCAGAACCAGAAGTCCTGTCGAATCCAGCTGCTGAGTTATCATACTGTGATACAGCATCTCCAATTTTGAAGTGTTTTGCAATAGCGGCAGGAACTGTAAATGTAGTAGTAGCACCAGCAGATGTTAAATAAGCACCCCCTGCAAGTAACTCTTCATTTATTTCCTTGATGTGGTCTAACTGAGCATTTTCATTCTCCAATGCTAGGACATCTCCAACACCACCCTCTAACTGAGCAGTGAAGACTGACTTCACGGATGCTCCGAAAGTGGTTGAAACAATTCTAGGTAAGCTAGATACTGATTCAATATTGGAAATATCGACTGTTGGTAGAGTTCCAGTCTCAGTTACAGGTCGCGAACGTCCGGAACCTCTATCGGTCCTTACCCTCCAACCTGCTGTGTTTCCCCATACTACGCGAGGAATAGCGTTGAAGAAACGGGTTTGGTTGTTTAGTGCTTGCCAAACCTTTCTTCCATAAGTTGTATTAAAAACACCTGTAGCAGAATCAACAGTAAAGTAGGACTGCTTTTGCAGATACTCTTCACCGAATACTGATTGATACAATCCTCGTTGGGACTGCGCCAGATATTCTGATAATGATGGATTAGCCATTAGCCAATATCCTCCTGATTATAATTTTTATTGATTAACCTAATAATTCCTGTGGAACACCATCAGTGTTGCCTGATTGGATTTTAACTTGCAAATCCCTGAGTTGTTTATAAGACAATTCAGCGAGTTGGTCAGCTACATCTCCGTTATCAGATTTAACCAATGGCGTAGTGTCTACTCCTAGTCCTTCAAATGGTCGAGTAATTTGAGGGGCTTTAAGAGAAGTCTCTTCGCGATAGCCCATTTTCTTTAGGCGTTCATCTGTCTCAGATTTACTATTAGCGAGAGCTTTCTCAAGAGTAGCAATCTGCTTTTTCATTGACTTCATTTCCTCATCGTCCTCTTCCTCATCCATTTCTTTTTCTTCAGGAATATCGGCTGCTTCGTCATCTTCTTCCTCTTCTTCCTGTTTATAGGCCATTCCACCCTTCTCTTCTTTCTCGTCTTCATCTTCTTTCTTAATACTTGCTTGTATTGTATTCTGTTGCTCTTCTATATCTGTAGTGACATCTACATCCTCTGAGCTGTCATCTGCATCATTTGCAGTTCCAACTGAGTCAGCTGAGCGAGAATCACCGCTGACATCTAGGCCAGCCATCTCGTCTTTCACAACGGAAAGAACTTCACTTGCAATTGATTTAACTAGTTCTGCTTTAGCAACTTCACTAGCGTCTGCTTGTTCTTTCGCAAGAAAAGCAGCTTCTTCTTGAGCCAATCTGGAGTCCATCTTCTGAAGAACTTCAGCAACAGCGGCAAGTGCAAGGTTAGTACCTTCCATTTGTTTTTCGATGCGTTCTGTTACATCTGCCATAAAACCATACCTCCATGAGATAAATTAATTTTTTATCCATTCTGAAGGTTGGTCTGAGCCACCTCCGACCTCCATAATAGAACTAAATATAACGTTATATTTTAACGTCAATATATTATACTCATTTAACTTGAAAATCCTATCCATGTAGTTAAAATTATATGGTTTATAATATATTTATGATTTTTCTGGGGGATTCTGAAGGCCATTAGCATCTAAATGAAGCATCTCATTTCTAAAATCATAAAGAGGTACTTGTATAAGTTTTTTTAATTTCTCTATTTGATTGCCTTCCGGCATTGAGGCTTCAACTAAATCCAAGACTTTACCTACCATTCTACTATGTCTTGCTACTATGTATTCTTGTGTTGGTGTTACTTTACTTACATCTACCATTATTTCCTCCGGGTTTAAGAAACTAGTTTAAGTCTCTAACTTGTTTCTGGTTTTTTTATTATAAGATTTCTAGGTAATATTTTTCTTGCCAAACTATCTTCACCCTTAAACACAAGCTTCCAAGCTTTTTGCATCCATTTATTAGCTCTGGGTTTTATTGATGTTTGGTCTATTGATACCCATGTGTTATTTACTTGTACTGGTTTATAATACTTCTTATAAGTTTTACGATGTTCACTTACGGTAGTTCCATCTTTTCTTTTATAAGACCTTGTATAACGACTCCAAGGATATTCACCCGTTGCTTCAAGGTCTGCGGGTTCCATTTGTTCACCTTCATGTATTGAATACGCATATGGGGCAGCATATTTAATATTAAAAGCCTCTCCTGTAGCGTAATTAATTTCGCTTGATAAAGTTGCGCTATCTCTTAAATTACCACTGCGTGTAGGTGTAAACGCTTTTCCGGTAGTGTATGTAAATCTACCTAATTGCTTAAAATAAGCTTTTTCTAACATACGCACCTCAGCTTCAAATATATCAAGCATCTCTCGTGTGAAAGGTTCATTTAAGAATTTACTTCTAAAAACATCTTTTTTACTTCTACGCTTAGGCATAATATTTATTATACTTAAAAACTTCAGTTACTCTGGAATTAAAGAAGACCATGTATTTGGCACATTGTCATTAAACTTCTTTTTACTACGGTCGTATCTGTTTAAATAAATAATTTCTTTGCCTATATATCCATACTTAGGATGGAAATATAAAGCTAATTGTTTAGGTTTAGTGGCTGCGTGAAGTCTTTGTAACGCAAATTCATCCGGACCTTTCATACATCCTGCGATATGAAGGGACCCAGTTCCTATATCAATCTCATCCACACGATGGAAATGTCCAATAATAGCAGAATCAAATTGTACTACCTTATTAAAAGGATTTTGATTACCCACCTCACTATTAACATTCTTTTGATATTGTAAAACTCCTCGCAAAGCAGTTATTGCTCTTGCAATGGACATATTACTACCAGCCCCAGAAATACTATCTCCGTGCATAATTAATATTGTATTGTTATATATGGAAAAGGTGTTTATAAAGCTTTTAGGGATGTCAAAGATTAAATTCTTTTGGTTTTTACAAAAAACACTTACCCATTGATACATCATAAAGTCCCAGTCCATATACTTATCCTTCATAGGAGGCTTCCTAGTCATTCGACCATGA
>Ga0209756_1004915_pt1 | contig 10247 bp, 13 predicted proteins | sample ETNvirenome_6_85_FD_184071 | JGI IMG/M metagenome (GOLD analysis project Ga0209756, IMG submission 184071) | Marine viral communities from the Pacific Ocean - ETNP_6_85 (SPAdes) (version 3) | ecosystem: Environmental > Aquatic > Marine > Oceanic | place: Pacific Ocean | collected 2013-06-19
CATTAGTTGCATCTGCATCCCATTCAAATACAGATCCATTAACAATTAAAGCAACTAACGTACTTCCTAAATTATCTAAAGACCATAAACCAGGTTCTGCAACTTTATCCGTAGACGCTGCAGCTTGACCCCATGCTGCATAGTCACTGGTATTAGTAACTGTGGCACCATCAGAATGAGCAGCCCGAGTTGTTCCTCTAGCCGCTCTCGTAATTCCTGTTAAAGTTGTAGTTCCTGAAACTCCGGTATAGGAAATTTCTTCAGTTCCAACTAAAATATAATTTGTTCCTGTTGTTGGGAATCCTGTAACTGAATCTAAAACAATACTGGTTCCTGATCCACCTGTTCCGTAGACATTATCTCCTAAAGCTCCATCTAAAGTATTAGTTTGAGGATTAGTTACCGTACCACCAAACTGAGATATACCCCATCCGTAAACTCCAACCTGGTCAGCTGGACCTACGTGGTAATATCTATAATAAGTTATTCCTCCCGAAGTTGTGGCTCCTGAATCAGTTTCAGTAGCTCCGGCATTAATAGTAATAGTGTCATTAGTAGGTGCGGATAACACCATAAATTTTTTATCACAAAAAGTATCAGCATCAAAAACAGAGTCAGTAATAGAACTAAATGTAGATGAATCTCCAAATAAAATTATATCTCCAGCAACCATACCATGAGCGGAACTAAAAGTTACGGTAACAGTGGTATCATTATTAGTAGTAGTAAATGCGTTAGTAATTGCAGTCCCTGATGGATTAACTAAAGGATGAATATCATAATAAACTCCTCCAGAATATACATATAAAATTCTATTGGTTCCTAAGATAGCATATTTAATACCCTCTTTATTCACCATATGATGAAGAGCTCGGGTTGCACCCGTCAACTTCTTATCCCCTAATGAAGACCATCCTCCTATTTTTTCAGGAGTACCATATCTAAAACGTACATTTTCACCTCCTGTCCATTGAGCTTCTGCTCCTGTAGGAGTGATTTGTTTATTAAATCCGGGTAAGAAACCTATTTTTTGTAGCATAATAGACCTTTATATAAGGGTTTTAATTCTTTTGGTAGTATAATATCAAATAAAGAGATTGGCAACAATTGATATTCTGGTGTTTTTTGGATTATACTTCTATTTTTATATTCCCTGATACCGTTATTCTATAGTCATCTACTTCATAAAAAGGATAGACGCAGTGGGCATAAGAAGCTGGAAAAATTAACATTGATTGCTCCCAGGTTTTATCTACAAAAAAATTTTGTAATAGTAATGGGTTGAAGTGATCAAACCCTAGAAACTGCACAACACCAGGTAAATTTTGTGAAGCTTTTTTACCCGGACCAAGTCGTAATTGATCTTCAATTAAAAAAGGAATCTTTATAAATATTATAAAAGAAAATATTCCACTATGGTTATGTATAGGATTAAATTCATTCTTTTTTTGAAAGTTAACCCACAAATTTTTTAATTTAAAAGGTTTGTTAACACTATTACAATCATATCTTTCATTAATTATCTTAAGTAATTGAGACTCCGTCCCAATAATTTTTAACAAAAAAGGTTCAATTATAGGAATATGTTTATCTAAATTATATTCTTCTTTTATATTTCCAATCAACTCGTGGTTAGCTTCTTTTGATTTATCTTTTATAATCTTTTTTAATTTTTTAAATAAATCAATAGGTAACTTATCAATCTTTACTATCATTTTTTATTAAGCTCTGGTTTTTTAAACCAGCCTGGAAGACCAATGTGCGGACGCCTATCATAGATATTATCTTTAGCTCCCGGTGTTGTACTATCATTATAATGTAAAAAAACTTGCACGCACTCTTTTCCTTTAAATTTTTTTCTCCAATGCTCTAAATCAATACCTCTATAAACTAACATATCACCTGGGTCTAATTGTACTTTAATACCTTTCATACCTTCTTTACCTGAAGGTTCTAAATATATGTCCCAAGGATCTCCACCAAGATTCATAGTAGTTGATATCTCACAACTAAATCTATCTTTATGTCTTTTTAATTCGTCTCCTTTTTTATATATTCTAACATAGCTATACGCAGGATATAATTTTAAACCTGTTGACTTTTCCATAATAGGTTGACATTTTAACATTAAAGTTTCCATAGCAATATCTGAATAACAACAATAAGTATTAGGAATCTGATGGTGTTTAGCTTCATAGAAACCAAGCATAGTTTCAAAAGGTGATATCTGTCTTTCTTTTATACAAGTGTCATATACTTGTTTTTTAACACACAAATAATTTTTTAAAAATAAAGCTAAATCTCTATCAATAACTTTTCTTATAACTAAATATTTATCTTTTTTAAAACTCATAATGATTCGTTAGTATGTGCACAGTTAAAACTCATGCCATATTTTATGGAGTCTTTTCTATGTCTCTTGCAACCATGTCTTAAAAAAGAACTAAAGAAAGCAAAAGATCCTGGCTCAGGTTTAATTTCTTCATTTATTTCAGGAAACTCTAACACCTGGGGATGTTTATTTAAATAAATAACCCCTGAAAAAAAATTACCATTATGAGCATGTTCTTTTGTATAATGACTTAAACCATTTCTTAGGCCCCATGACTCACGTAGTACGTATTTAAATTTCTCAATATCTTTATCTACTACATCAAAGATCTGCCAAATAAGTTTTAAAAATTCTATATCGTTATTAAAATAATTCCAACTAGTCATTCCGCCAACCACGTTAGTTTGAAATGAATTATTATCTTTTAACGCACACCCTGCATCTATTTTTTTAATAAAGTATTTAGAATCAATTGTATCAAACTTACCTTTGAAAAAAAAGTAAGGTTGTTCTATTTTGCTTATAATTTTTTTATCAAAATTCATCTTTAGCCATTTCTTTCGGTACAGCTTGAAGATTAAAATGTATGAATCTAAATGGATGTTTACCGTGATCTACAGAAAACTCATGTTCTAAAAAACCGGGAAATAGCATCAATGTGCCTGGTTTAGGTTTAAAATGAATTAAATCATTACCAGCTAACATCTGATCATTAGGTTTCATTTTTAGTTTTGTTGCTCTAGCACCAGTTCTGGGTTCATGAAATACTGGATAAGATGTTTCTTCACTACATTTTAAAAAGTAAAAACCTGATACGTGTTGATTCCAATGTACGTGTGCTGAATGATGACCACCACCTTTTTTAGCAAACTCTTGTACCCACATCTCACTAAATATTAAAGAATAGAGTTCCATATTATGTCCTTGTTTATCTAAAAAAGTCCACGCTTGGTGTCCAACATAGTTTCTAATATCCATAAACTTAGTGTCTTGAGTTAAAGGCGTCGAGTGATGACTCATTCCAAAATCACCATATTTTTTAATATAGTCTTTATTTCTTTTTATAGAATCTTTAATATATTTATCTGAAGCTTTATTTAAAGACTTAACAAACTCTGGTTTGGATTCATACCAAATTGGTGTTTTAAAATATTCTAATACTTCCATATTATTTAAATGGATATCCAAGGCTCCACATTACCAATGAATATCTAGTTCCTTTCGTTACTGGTTTTACTCTATGCCATACAAATGAGGGAAACACGACAATAGATCCTTTAGGAAGTATTTGTGTTACCTGTTTTACATGTTTAGATTCGTCTCTCATATTGGGATCATAGTCTCTAAAATCAAATTCTAATTCACCTCCTTCATACTCTGAACCATCTGTTAATTGACAAGTTAAAGAAAGTTTTCTTACTTTGCCATGATTTAAAGTATTGGGTTGATTGTATGGTTTAGTCCAACCATCGTTGTGCCAATCGTAATATTGATTAAGTTTATATTTAGTAAACTGACATGATTCACTTCTATCCCACTCATAATTCCAACCAGCTAATTCATTTGCTCTATGGACGTAAGGATGTAATTCTCTATATATCCATAACTCATCTAACCATGTTATATCAGAGTTTCTTTTACGTTTCATGTTTTGAATCTCAGAGTGTGTTAATTTTTTATTATCAAAACCACCCGTCTTAGCCATTCTTTCATCTTGTGTTAATCCTTGTTTAGTTATTAAATCACATATTCTTGGAGGAACAACAGATTTAAAATACCAACAATAATTAAATGCGTTCATAGGTTATAGTCTGTATAAAGTTTAAGGAATTTTTTTGATTATTTTCAATAGAGTAAGTGTTAGTAGATGGAAACATTACAAACATATTTTTTTTAAGATATATATTCCAAACTTTTCCTTTCTTTTTATTGTCATCAAAATTTATTTTAATTCTACAGTCTAATGTATTTATTCCATATAATAAAACTAAGTCAGCAGAATCATCTAAATTCATAGGATCTACATGGCTCAATGTTTCGGTTTTTTCATTTGGAATATAGGCGTTAGCCCAAGAGTCTTTATTTTCTATACTTACATTATGTTTAATTCTAATATGTTCTCTTACATAGGTATTTACTTTATCCCAGTCTTTACAAAAGTGAAAATCTTTTTCGTGATATAACGAGTCAAAAAGTTGTTTACAAAGATTTAAAGGATTTACTTCCCAACCTTCTGGCATTTTTACATCACCATAATATAGAACCTGTTCACTCAATACTTTCTTATGCATATCTTTTTATATGTTTAAAAAAGATAATAAATTATGCTAGTTTATTTGTCAAGTCCCAAGACTGACCAGCTTCATTCCAATCGTACGCCCATTGATGGGTTGTTGCATCATTTTGTGATTGTTGCTCTGCAGTTAATGCTGGTTGTTCTCCTATTGGAGAAACCCATTTTGCATTTGGTATATCTTTAACCCACGAAGGAAAATCTTTTTTTGGCCAAAAAATTTGATTACTTGAATCCCACTCAGCACCTATGGTTGCATAGTTTCCTCTGAATGGAGTGCCGCCTAATTCATGTTGATTCTCCCAAGTATTATAAGAAGTTTGAATCCAAAGATTTGCAGGCCAATTATTATGTGTTTCTAAATGTTGTTGTCCAGCAGCTTCAGTTGTAGCGTCTTCATCATTAACACGTAATACGGTTAAAACCACATTTTCTTCTGATATTTTTGCAAAGTGTGCCATAATTATTTAAATTGGTATCTTAGTACTACTACGCCACTTCCTCCCTGAGTATTATTTCCAGTGTTAGTTCTTTTAGCTCCACCGCCTCCAGTGTTTGCATCTCCTTGAGCTTTAGCTGCAGGGTCAGGACTTGGGGGACCTAATGAAGCACATCCTCCGCCGCCTAATCCGCCAGTACCGGTACCGCATGTTGGTGCTGCTCCAGCACCTCCACCAGCAAAATAAAAACCTGCTGGATTTGATTCTCCTACCGATGCTCCACATAAAGCTGCTGTAGGCCAAAATAATCCGTTACCACCATTTTTAGAAGGACTAGGATAGTCACCTCCGGCTTGACCGGCTCCGCCGCCACCGCCTCCGGCAGCTGTGCCTGGACCTCCATCTCCGCCATCATTTCCTTCAGGTGGAGTAAAACCTCCAGAGTTTCCAGAACCTCCAGTTCCGATAACACCTCCGCCACCAGAACCTCCTGGTCTACCATTCATAGTTTGAAAAGATGCTGCGCCTCCACCACCTGTTGAAGTGATAGGGGACATACTTGTATTGCTTCCGTCAGCACTTTCTGCATTATCGCTGTTAGAACCTGCTCCACCGCCACCTATTGAAATAGGATAGCTTGTGCATGCTGAAACTGGAAAACCTGTAGCTGATGCGTTTGTAAGAGAGTCAGTAATAAATTCGTTAGAGTATCTCATGCCGCCAGCGCCTCCGCCGCCGCCTGTTCTAGATCCTCCACCGCCACCGGCAACGATGACGTAATCAACTTTTCCAGGTTGACATGCAGGAACACACGTTACTGCAAAAGTACCGGGTCCAGTAAATACATGAACTTTATAATTTCCAACTTCAGTTACTGTTCCACCTGTTGCGACTATAGGATTTGCAAAAGCTACTTCTCCAGAACCAAACCCTAAGACTTGATAACCAAAAGATTTAGCTTTTCGATTTTGTATATTTGATGTGTTCTTACCGGATCCTGCTCCAAATGATCCTATTGTAGAATAAATGGTTTTTACATCTTTCATTTTTAAATTCCTTATGCGTCATTAGCAGAATCAGTAGTGTAGAATAGTTTTAGACCTAAAACTCTAGCTTCACCAGTAAACGTATCACTGCCATCTGCTGCGTCTCTGTATAATTGAAAATAAGATTGTTGATCATCTGCAGGTGAACCAGCAATTGTCATTGCGCTGCTTTCAGATGTTACTTGTTGATCTTCAACTGTTCCTATCCCTGCGTCTGTAATTTCTATTGCTGTTCCATAAGCAACATCAATAGTGTCACTGTCACCACAAGCGACACCTTGTAAACCAAATATACAGTTTCCTGTATTTGTTGTACTAGGTGACCAAAAAACTTGATAAGTCACAGTTCCTAAATTCCATGTTTTTGGCATAGCTATTGTAAATTGAGTATATTGTTTTGTACTAGCATCAAAATCAAATACTTTTAAATCTGGTCTTGTAGCTGTTGTTTCAACTAAAGCTGCGTCTGCAGGATTAGTTGTTGGTCCATACATAGCTGCAGCTGGAATCCATATAGTTTCTTTTCCTGCTATCTTGACAGCGGCTACTGTTCCGCCACCATCTTCAGCTCTAATTACTCCAGTTCCTTTTGTTATTAAATCAATACCAATGTTAGAGTCATCACCTGTTGCAGATAATTTTGGATTGTTTCCTGTAGCTGCGTTAGCTATTGTAAATTCATTGACAGCAGAACCTGTAGCTGTAAGTAAAGCTAATTCAAGTCCATTAGTGTCTAAGATCGAAGTTCCTATTTTAGGTGAAGTTAAAGTTTTGTTAGTTAATGTTTGAGTTCCAGTCGTTGTAACAAATCCAACATCCACAATATTTGGATTAGTTCCTGATCCAGTTCCATAAAGAAATTTTGTAGAAGTATCCCCACCAGCCCAAGTAACACTACTACCTGTACCAGAAACATATTTAAATGTTACAGCTTGTGAACCTGTTGTAGAATTTTTAACAGCATATAATTGCTGTACGTCTATAGGTATAGTTACATTTCTTGCACCTGTAAGTGCGCCTGTTAAATCAATAACTCTGTGAGCAAGAGTTGCTCCAGTTCCACCGTCAGTAACTGAAAGATCTGTATCTGCACCATCTGTTACTGCTTGTGTAGTATAACCACCAGCGAACTGCTCTATAATTTCTAAATTTGTATTAGTTTTTGTTCCCCATGTACCGGCGTTTTCACCAGTAGCCATTTTTTCAACACCTAAAGGTGTATATGTTGAAGCCATAATTTATCTCCTGCTTAATTCGTTATTTTTAATTTGTTTTATACATAATGTCAACATCATATATTATATTTATGGTGGAGTAACTTTACTCCAACTACCGCCTTGTGTAGCGGTTTTTTTACTCCAACTACCGCCTTGAGAAGGTGTAATTTTTTCCCATGCTATTGGACCACCAACTTGACCCACACTAACAGTTGCAGATAAACCTGTCAATCCTATAGACATTTCTGTAGGAGAAATTGCTCCTGTGCTTGCAGTTGCTGCAACACCAGATAATCCTATAGCCATATCAGCTACTGTTACTGAACCAATTGCAGAAGTTGCTCCTACTCCGGTTATATTAAATATTTGTGCATCACTAACAGTTGGAGATCCTACAGAAGCAGTAGCATCCACTCCTGTTAATCCCACTACATCTGCTGGCGCAATCGCACCTACTGAAGCCGTACCGCCCTGACCACTTAAACCTATTACCATTTCCGTTGGTGTAAGTGCTCCAATAGAAGAAGTTAAACCAAAACCTGAAATTTGTTCTGGTATATCTAAGTAAGTTGGTACAGAAGCTGTTGCTGAAACACCTGTTAACCCTACTACATCAGCAGGATCTAAGAAATATTCTCCACCCCATGCATCAGCACTCCATGTTTGATCTCCCCAACCTACAGCTGGAAGACTTGCTGTAAGACCATCGGGAGCTGTTAAAGATACAGTATTTACGTTTTGACCCCAGTCATTATCGCCCCATGCATTACGTCCCCAACCATCGGTTGCTTGCGCATATGTTAAATCTCCAAGAGAAACAGTTAGTCCTGTAGGTGCTGTTAATATAATTGTAGGATCATGACTATCACCCCAAGGTTCTTCACCATAGGCATCACGGCCCCATCCTTGTTCAGGATAAGCTATTAAATCTCCTACTGATGCAGTTGCACTTACTCCCGTTAAGGAAACAGTATTATCATTAAGTTCTCCCCATTCATTATATCCCCATGTTTGATAACCCCAACCTTTATTAGCTTGAGCTAAAATTTCACCTACTGAAGAAGTTAAAGTTGAAGGAGCGGTTAATGATTGAGTAACAGTATCAGATTCCCAAGAATTATAACCCCAGGTAGTACCGGCTTTATTCCAAGTATTAGCCATAAGGAATTCCTCCCTATGCTATACGAATTATCGCGGTAGTTGCTGCTGCTGCAGGAAATTGAATTGTAAAAGTTCCACTAGAAACTGTTTTGTCTCCGCCAAAAGCTACTGCACAGACTGCTGCGTCTGTTGAATGATCATCATTAAAAATTAAACATCCATTAGCTGTGAATGAAGCTGATGTCCAAGAGACATCTGCAAAATCACAAACTGCAGTTGATGAATCTAAAGTCGGAGTTACACTTGTTAAAGCTTTTCCTTTTGCACTATAAGCCGTTCCAGATGAATTTGTTATTTCATTACTTGAAGAATAAGCTGTTGTACTTGCTCCAAGAGTTGCAGAACTGGTATATAATGCTAAATTAAAAGTGTTTCCAGTAGAAGCTGTAAAATTATGTTCCGCTTCTAAAATTTCTTGTTTAAAGCTATTACAAATTGCCGATGTTATTGCCATAATTTATCTCCTATTATTGAGGCGGTGACTCGATTGGTATACGGATAGTACCATCTGTATAATCGTCTCGTCTTCGTCTCCCAATTTGCACACTTGCAAATTTTTGTAGTTCTTGTTTATATTTATTTTCATATAATGTCAACATATCCATTGGACCTTTTAAAAACCCATAGGCTTCCACCAAAGAAGCATAAAGTAGCCCTTGAGGAAAGTATTTGCTTATATAAGTCCCAGAAGTATTAGTCCCTAATCCTGTTGGCACTATATTTCCATGAATATTTATTAAATAATTAGCATCAGGTGTAGGAGCCATTATAATATTCCCTGAAGTGGTTGAAGCAGTTCCAGTCGCTCCCCCAAACATAGCATAATATTTAGGTAATCCTGTAGTATCTTGCCCTGTAGACCCACCTTCAGGACCAGTTAATTGTCCTACGTATTCATTTATAAAAGTTCTATCTCTTTTTTGAAGCCAAGTCGCTGGCCCTGTTCTAGAAGATGTTGAATTAAAAACTTCAACACCTCTTACAAAAACCATTCCTGCTGGTACTCTAACTGTATTAGCATCTGCAGCTAATGTTCCTGCGTACTCTACTCTATCTGAATCCATCGGAACATCATAAAAAATTCTATATTCTGCATTTTCAATAAATCTACCTAGAGTAGCACCACTGAAAACAGTACTGTCTACTTCAGTATAACTTCTAATGTCAGCTTCTAATTCTGAAAGTGAATATCCAGCCATTATCTCCAGCCTTTCTTAGCAATTTTAGGAAAACCTCTAATTAAACCACCTGAAGCTTTTTTATCAAATTTTTTCATTTGTTTTGAAACTGATGGTCCATAGTGTGCCCCTGGGATTCTTTCACCATAAGATGCTTTGTAGCTGGGATCTGCTGCCCAAGGTCTTCGTTCAGTAAATCCTTTTTTATCTAAAGGAACTCTATATCCTTTTTGAGGACCTTTAGTTATAATTTGTATATCTCCATACTTATCTTTACCTAAAGTTTTATAAAGTTTTTGATCTTTTATTTTTCCTATACCAACATTTTTCTTAGACCATGGTTTCTTAGGTTTAATTTTTTTTATTACTTTTTGTATAACTTTTAATACTGTTCCAGCCATTATGTTTGTATAGTTACCGGTCCAACGGACATCGGATAACCTCCTCCTGTTGCGACACTTGTCGCGTTTGTATCAGCGCTAAAATAAAACCAATCTGTTCCATAAATTCCAGTACCATTTGGACCAGTAGTATCAGTTGCACCGCTGACGTATTTACCTACAGTTATAGTATATCCTGC
>Ga0209756_1004918_pt1 | contig 10242 bp, 20 predicted proteins | sample ETNvirenome_6_85_FD_184071 | JGI IMG/M metagenome (GOLD analysis project Ga0209756, IMG submission 184071) | Marine viral communities from the Pacific Ocean - ETNP_6_85 (SPAdes) (version 3) | ecosystem: Environmental > Aquatic > Marine > Oceanic | place: Pacific Ocean | collected 2013-06-19
TTTATAAAAAGTGTAATGGGAATGTGGTGGTGCGAATGTCGGGCAGCACTTTGTAATCTCCATCAGAAGTATCCTCAGGTGATAAAATGACTGAAAAGTTAGAAGAAAAATACAAATATATGTGTGAGTTAGTAGAGCAGATGGCATCCAGTCTTCACAAGGCTGGTAAAATAATTGACGAAAATGACAAAATGACCAAAGAAGTTTTCGAGTTAAAGAAGATGGTATCTGGGGCACAGAATAAAGAAAAGGTGTTATTAGATTACGTGGATAATATGTGTGGTATGATAGAATCAGAGACCCCATTAAAAGAGCACGACAGATGGTTAGACGACTGTATAACTCAGGGATTTTACAAGCGAGATAAAGAATGAAATTGAGTGAATATATATTGAATGAATATAAAGTAGGTTCCTCTGCCCTATCAGTAGAAGATTTAGACAGGTGGATAGAAGGGTGGTATGAAGAAAATAGGCATAGAAGCTATTTTTGGTGTCGTTTACCCCCTATATGGCTAACAGGGAAGGATAAAGATGACTAAAATAGATGATTTGTTGAAGAAACAACGGAAATGCGAACATAAGAATATAGTAAAGTGCGATTCTAAGATAATAGGATGTTATTATGAATGTGTGGATTGTGAAAAGATGAGTGCAGTATCATATTATTTTAAACACTATAAAGAGGAAAAATGAAACTAAGTGAATATTTACATAGTAAAATGGGGCCATCAAACGCTATTACGTGGCGTGCTCGCACAGCAGAACAAATAGAAGAATTTCTACAAGAGTGGGCAAGTGAAACGAGAGCCACAAGTTATGGTAAACCGACTAAGATAAGAGACTATTGCGATGATGATGAATATAAGAAATTCTGGACTTGTAAGATATGCAAGCGAGATACTTCCACAGTAGACTATGATTATCTGGTAGCAAATGATTTGCATTTGGAATGCGCTTTGAAAAAGGAAATGGTATCGGTAGAATATACGTGGAGAGATGAATGAAAAAAGAAATTAAGGAAACAGATGATGCCTTATGGGTTGCTTGGACAACGAAAGGTCATCACGAACAATTTGATATTATAGATATAGAGCGTGATAGCCAAAACGGTGATGACATTCATCTACACCTTAAAGATAGGGATGGACATATTTACAAGGGAATAATAACAGGAATAGAAGATATGTATTGTTTCTGTGGATATGAACGTGACCCTAATGATAATGAAGATTGGAGTATACACATCAAAGAATGCCCCAATTATAACTACAAAATGAAGGTGAAAGAAGAACTTTTACCTTCTTTTAATAAAAACATAAATTGGTGAATAATATGAGAAGAAGACATCTATTAAATAGGGTTACAGGAAGCACTATGTGTGGAATTAGACCGAGCGAAAGAGAAGAACAGTTTATGAGAAGGGATTTTTGGAATAAATACATAAATTGTAAGAAGTGTGCTAAATTTGTGGAGCATAAGCATTGACGAAGCCCCTTTTATTACAAGGGGATGCTGTTGAGGTAGTTAAAACTTTAGATGATGATTCAATTCAGACAGTCGTTACTTCTCCGCCTTACTGGGCACTCAGAAATTACGGCGATGATAAACAATTTGGTGCTGAACCTACAGTAGAGGAATACGCAGCGAACTTAGTAAGATTATTTGAGGAAATTAAACCGAAATTAAAAGAGGATGGAACAGTATGGATAAACATAGGAGATAGTTATGCCGGGTTTTCTGGAGGCGCAGGCGGTGCTACAGGCAGTGATAGACGAGGAACACGCAATACTCAGGTCACTAAGAAAGGAGCGAATTTTAAAGAAAGAGACCTTATTGGTGTGCCGTGGATGGTTGCATTTGCCCTCCGAGAAGCAGGGTGGTATCTGCGTTGTGACATTATATGGGCGAAACCTAACCCCATCCCTGAAAGCGTTAAGAATCGACCCACTCGCTCGCACGAGTGTATATTTTTGCTATCGAAGAATCCCCAATATTACTACGATATGGATGCCATAAGGGAACCATTAGTTACTAAACCCTCAAAGAAATATAATAAAAGAGGAGAGAGATTAATTGTGGGAGACCCTACTAAAGGAAAGAACGCAAGGGATGTATGGTGGATAGCACCTAAAGCATTGCGTAACTCACACATTGCTGTATTCCCCCCCGAATTACCTAAGAGATGCATACTTGCTGGGAGTAAACCCGGCGATACAGTGCTAGACCCATTTTCGGGCAGCGGAACAACTTGTAGGGTGGCTTGGGAATTGGGAAGAAAGGGGATAGGAATAGAATTATCAGAAGAATATCACAAGTTAGCAATGGAATATACATTTCCCAATAAATCTGTAATAGAAGATTGGATAAAAGAAACAGGGGAAGCAATAAGAAAAGGAGAGTTTAAAATATGAAAACTAATATTTATACAGGAAAGAATTTTGAATGGGAAATACGTAAATCCCTGTATACTGCTGGATGGTGGTGGTTCAGGATACAGGACACTAATGACGTTAGCAGATTTGTCAAACAAGCAATCGCTGAAAAACAACCCGGCGATTTCTTTGCAGTAAGTGACGGCGTTCCTATCTTAATTGAATGTAAGACAAGTAGAAATAAAACTTCTTTTCCATTATTTTATCATAAATCCGCTTCTATCCCTTTGCATCAAATTACTTATGGTCAGAAATTGATAAAATCAGGGGGAATGAGCTGGATTTTAATTCGCAAAGATGAACCTCGTAATAAGAGAGTCTTTGCATTGTCCCCTAATCAAATTAAAAGTTTCTATGATGGAATCGGCACCGCTGCAGGGCAAAAGGGAAGTAAGAAAAAATCAGTCAAATGGAGTGTCATTGAAGAAAGAGGTCTAGAATTAGAAAGACTATCTACCCCTGTAAGATATGACCTTTCAATACTTTTAAATAGTAGATGGAGATTGACTTCCAAATGATGCTAAAGGAATTTTTAAGACAACTGGAAAGTCTCGATGAAGGAAGCATCAGTTTGGATGCGCTTCTTATTAATAAAAGAGATAAAGCAGTGTATGAAAAGTGGATTGAAATTTTCAATGTAATGAATCCAATGAATATAGTGCAAGGACTGAGCACTATTAATAGCACCTTTAAGATGTCTAAAAGAGATGAAATTATATTACTTGCTTACATTAAATTTTTCGAACAGAAAATATCTATGTTAGGTAGTTTACCTAAAGAATTAATGGAAATGTTTAAGAAAGAAAATGATAAAGAAGGTAAAGAAGAAAGGATAAATAAATATGAAGGGCAAGAATTTGGATAGAGGATTTTTCAACAGGTGTTGGAATAAAGAAAGTCCTAAATTTAGGCAACGTTTATGTCAAAAACTAATGAATAAAGGAGTAGAACCGACATATAATAATTGTAAAAGTTATTGGTTTGGGTCAATTAAACCCTATAAACACCCTAAAACAGGAAATGTAGAGCATCTACACATAAAGGTTATAAGAAAAAGAAGGAGGATATATGGACCCACACGGCCAATGGAAAACCAAAATAGAAATAAGAAACGCCGATTTAACTGAAAATTGGTGGCCCTTTGTAGAAAATATTAATGATATATTAGAAAGGATGCAAGAATATCAAGACGAACTTGAATCAATAAGAAATAAAAATGATGAAACAATGGGGTTAATCAGAGGATTATACAAATCCTTTATAAGAATGGATATATTTGATAAGGAATGGAAATTGAACTGGACAGCAGTAAAAAGAATTGGAGAAATGATAAATGAAGAGCGAGAAGAAGAAGACAAATGAACAAGAGATAATGGAAAATTATGTAATCGAAGCATCTGAAAATACTATGCTTCGAGCACATTCCAGACACTCAATGAAATTGGGTAATGTAGAATTAGATATTGTCCCTACGGATAAAACACAATCTCTGGAAGATGTTATGAAACAATTTGCTAAGTTTGCTAAGTTAATGCAAAAATTACACGGCAATGCTCACTTATCTTTTGAGGAAGGACTGTCCCACCCGCCGTCAGGAATGTTTGAATAATGGGGCAACGAACACTTTCAGGGGAAGAAGCAAAAACTTCAGATATAATAGAGGGGATGGTAAATAAACACCATCCACTTATGGGTCCTCCTCCAGAAAAATCCAAAGAATATAAGAGTCTGGTCAACGTTGTAGGAGACATAAGTGCCATTGTAGGTAAATGTAATATGTGTCGTAGAAATATAGAGAATGATGAAGAAAAGTTCTGGTGTGTAGAAACTAGGTTGATTAACGGAAAGTTTTTTTGTGGTGGTTGTTTGCTAGAACTGCACGATTTCACAGAGACTGTTTATCAGAACTATGTAAATAGAAATTTATTGGAACGACAGCAAAAGGGAACCTATTTCACAATAGATGAGGCTACTGGAAAAATAGTAACAAATAATGGTTAAAGCTAACTTATATATAGTAGGTTGGCCTTACTAAGTAAGAGGTATAAAGATGCCACAAAAATCTGGAAAACTAGAGGAAATCGTTGGGTTATTTCGCAACGAGAGCAAGAAAGGAGAGATATATTACTCCGGCAAAACTAAGGATGGAAAACCTGTTGTAATGTTCCGTAATTCCTATTGGGAAGAGGGAAGCAACAAACCATACTTTAGACTGTATGACAAAACTGACCAAGTACAGTCATCTGATTAAAGGGTGAGCGGATATAGCGAATGGATACAGTCGCCCAAGAGTGAGAGAGTTTGGTTATCAAACTCAATGACCGCTCTAGGGCAATTTGCTTATGTTAATCCATTAAAGAATATTAAGCACTGGAGTCCAGTAAAGAATTATTATGTAAAATGCTGGGGCGCTCTTGACCAAGATTGTTTCCATTGTCAAAATGGAATAAAAAAAAGTACGGATTATGTTTACGGTATTTATGTGAGTAAAGGAAATGCTGATATTAAATATTTATCAGTTAATTTAACTACACATACTCACTTTCAAAAGAGTTTCTCTAATATTTTTGATACGGATTCAAACCCGTGTGATAAATTGTTTAGGTTTACTTATACGCAACTGACTAATATGAACGGTAAAAAGTATAATGGATATGATATTATACCTACCGCAGGGGAAATGTATGTAAAGGAAATATTCAGACCATCCCCATTAGATGCGTATCAAAATATAGTAAGGGATTTTAAATGGGTAGTTCCTGAACAATTAGTATTAAAATTGGTAAAGTATGATGAAAAACCAATGAGTCTTATAGACTTATTTTTACTGATAAAGGAAACATACCCTTCCATTAAAGATAAAGATGCCAAGAAATATTCTATTAGATTATTAGAGAATGGGTTAATAGATATTAAGAAAGCAAAGGAGTATAGACATTGAGCAAAATAGGATGGACCTGTGGAGCTTTTGATGTTCTACATCCGGGCCATATTGAGTTATTTAAAGATGCTAAGACTAAGTGCGATTATCTAATGGTAGGATTACAATTAGACCCTTCCATTGACCGCCCTGAAAAGCATAAGCCTATTCAAACTTTAGAAGAAAGGTTCATTATGCTTCAAGCAATAAAATATATTGATGAAATAATGATTTATAGAACTGAAAGTGACTTATATTTACTTTTAGATGCAGTTAAGCCTGATATAAGAATTAACGGGTCTGATTGGGAAGGGAAAGAATTTACAGGGTATGATTTAAATATATCCCACCATTTCCATCAACGGACTCATCATTGGTCAACCACCGAGTTAAGAGACAGGATTTATAAAAATGAAAGAGATGAACGAAAAGAAATTTGAATTGACGGATTTAGTCCGATATTTTCATAACGTAAGAAATAGTAAAGGGGAACTTGTCCCTATTATTGGAGAAGATAGACTAGCAGTGACATCTGCTTTAGCCTATCTTTTAGAAGATACTAACTTTATGATTAATGCATACAGTGGAACTGGGAAAACCGTGATAATGAATGCTGTATTTGGTTTATTAGAAGGAACCTCGATTAGGACTGCTGTAATAGAACAATTATCTGAAACAGCTTTATGGTATGATTTGGAAAATATTAATCAATCTAGGTTTATAGCTATCCCTGAAGCACAGAAATGCCCCGAAAGTATTATTGAAATACTAAAAACGTGGGCAGATGATAGACCAGCTATCAGAAAAAGAACAGATGTTACAATTCAAGATATAAGAGAGCAGAAACTTATACCCAAATATGTGTTTATGTGTAAAGCAGTGGAAAACAAAAAAGGAAATGCTTTCCTAGATGCTGAATTAGAACGTAGATATATGGTAACTCACACTAATCCTACTGTAAAGCAAACTGAAGATGTAATTAAATATAAATTGGATACTACAGCACGCCCTCAAGAAGATATAATTACGATGAGTGATGAAGAAATACAAGAATTAAAGAACCATATAGCTAATTGTATCATTAATAGAGATGATACACGGGCAGTTCAATTACGTAATCCGTGTGCTCCCTTTCTATTTAAATTAATACCTACCTTATTTCCTATAGCAAGAAGTAAAGTCCATTATTATCTTAAATTAATAAATGCTGTAGCACGTTTTTATCCTGATGAAATCTTAACGACAGAAAAGAACGATACTACTTATGGATTGGTTACTCCTAAACATAACTGGTTAGCTACCCAAATTTACATTGATACCTTTGTGACTGAGTGTTTACAAATGCCTTCACACGGGATAGATATTTTGAAGCTGATACCCGACAGTGATATAGATAGATATGGAATGGTTACAAGTGAAGTAATCAAATTAAGTATGAAAGAAATACAGCAAGCAGCTCGACAAGCTGGTTTACCTTTTGCAGGTAAGAGTGTCACACCACTTTTAACAGCTTTACAAATGTTGGGTTTTATAGAAATGGAAGAAGAAAATAATAAAAGACTCTATTTTAAATCACCATTAATCAGGGAACCAAGTACTAAAATAGATTGGGATGAAGCTTTAGAAGAAACCCAAAAGTTAGTAAAGGAAACGTGGCCTGAAATATCAAATGAATATATCGATAGATATTGTACAGGAGTAGAAGTAATCAACCCTTTCACTCAAGAAAAGGTCAGTATAGGACCAAAGAGGGTAGGTGATTCTCCACAAGCTGAAGAAATCACTGATAAAACCCCAAATGACTACGGAGCTTGGTATGAAGATTAAACTTCCTTATAAACCCAAAGAAGAAATGTTTGCTGTTATTAGAGAATTTTCCGGAGGTTCTAGAATGGTCGCATTCTGTGAAGATGGTGCCAGTAGAATGGTAAGAATACCGGGCAGACTGAAAAAGAAAATGTGGTGTAGAGTTCACGATATTATAATTATTAAGTTATGGACTGTTCAAGCTAATACCAAGTGTGATTTAGTATATAGATACCGACCTAGTGAAAGGGAAGTTTTAAAAAGGAAGAGGTTAATCCCTAAAAATCTGATAATATGATTAATGAACGAGCTGAAAGAAGAGAGCAATGGCTATTAGTATTAGACGGGTGTGTAAAACACCATTATAATCTTGCTATGAAAACCGCTCCAGTCATTATAGGAGAAGAACCTAGTGAAGAGCATATTACTCATAAAGTATGGGCAATGGCTATTAATGACGCTATTGGATTAATAGAGTTATTACCTGTGATAGAAGGAGATGATGATGGTCTTGATGATACCCTTCCTCAGCATAGAACGGGGCCAGCCGGATGAAAGTTCCTCTTTCCGCTTTTAGTACTTACAATACTAATAACAAAATGACAGGGAAACAACAGATAATTATTTGGCAAGATGGAGAAAAAAGGGTCATACCTTCTCCTCGAACTCATTCTTACTACTTACACGATAGAAAGGGAAAAGAATACACTGTTCTGGGGAAATCTACTCCTCCGTTATTAAAAAAATACAACGTGGAAAATTTGGGAGATTTACATCCTGACCGTCTTTCACCCTTGTCTAAAATAGATGGGTTGACCCGTAACGAGATTGAAAGAGTATGTATTGAACATCCTGAATTTTTTACAGGGTTCTCCCAAAAGGACCCTACAAGTTTAGGTTTTGACCTCGAAGTATCTTCAGCAGATGGTTCTTTCCCTTCTGGTCCACAACATCCTATAGTAGCCGTTGGTATTGTGACTGATGATGGACAACGTGAAACAATATTATGGGATGGTAAAAGTGACAAAGATTTAATAATTAAATTTGGAGAGTTTGTTAAAAAATACGACCCCGATATAATTTATGGATATAATCTTATAGGATACGATATTCCGCAACTTTTTGCTCGAGCAGGTTTCCATAATATCAATTTAAGACCCTATCTTAATCGGGATAACCACGCTACATACGGATGGGAATCTGATTTTTCTTATCATAAAAAAAGTAGAGTGGATACGTGGGGAAGAATAGTAATAGATGTATATAATTTCACTTCAAGAGATTACGCTCTTGCAGGTTTAAGTAAAAGACTAAAGGATGTATCTAGATATTATGGACTTGACCCCATCGAATTAGATTTTTCTATATCAGACATACTCGATTATGATATGGAAACTATTAATGAATATGTATTGAGTGATTGTGATGCTACTAAGTATTTATTTAATCACTATTTTACTCAGCACAAATATATTGCTGAAGTATTGAAAGTTCCTTTGGAAACCTATATGAACTCAGCTGATATCTTTATAACACGCATCCTTCTGGGGAGGGGGCTATTTAAAAGAAATATTTTGACGTTTGATAAAAACCGGGAAAGGCACTCTGAAATTGAGAGCTTCCAAGCAGCCCATATTGATTTGTATCGCCCCGGATTTCATATGCATAATTACAAAGTAGATTTCGCTTCGATGTATCCCAGTATTGCATTAGCTTTAAATTTAGGACCTGATACCACTCGCATCCTTCGTTATGAAGATTATGATATTACCAAGTTTGGGTGTGAATCTGACACACAAATGGAAAAATATATAGTTCTCACTATTCCTGATAATGTATTAAATAAAAACGTTATTATTCGTGTAGATTTAAAAGAAAAATCTTGTTTATATGAAATGTGTAAACAATTTAAAGATATGCGTGAACCTTACAAAAAGATAAAAACTCACGAAGCTAAAAGTAAATCAAATGGATTAAAAATAATGGTCAATACCTTTTACGGAGCTAATACCAATCCCTATATGAGTTATGGTGATATATCTGTAGGAATAGCTATTACTGGAATAGCACGATGGTTGATATTAGGAGCCAAAAATATAATACAACAAAGATACGGTAAAGATGCAGTAGTGTACATACATACAGATGGGGTAAATACTAATAAAAATATCGATGTGGAATGGGTTAATGCAGAACTACGTAAAGGAATGGATACCCTTTTCCCTCTTAGTGAATCGAAATGGATTAAAGTTGATAAAGATGAATTTAAAGAGGGTTTCTGGATAGCAATCGGAAATTATGTATTAAGAAATTTAGATGGTTCCTTGACTAAACACGGTTCTACTTTCAAATCAAGAAGCCGTTCCCCTTTTTATATTAAAGTATTAAATAAATTAATAGAAGCTCGCTTGGATAGTCAAGTTAATAATGATTTTATTAAAGACCTCTACGATTTTGAAAATTATAAAGTTGAAGATTTTGTTCAAGCAAGGTCAATGAATCAGCCTCTGAATGAATACAAAAATGAAAATGACTTGGTAGTTCAGTTAGCTAATAAAGCAAAAGCGGACGGAAGGAAAGTGAAAGTAGGGTCTACTTTTTATTATTATAAGACCAATACCGGAGTGGAACTGGAAGGTAATATAGATAGTATTGATGACATAGACATTAAATACCATTGGAACATTATATCTAACCTGTTGCAAAAATTTGATTTGAGTCAGTGGGTAAATAAAAAACCACTTATAACTGTACTCGATAGAAAACAACAGAGTTTATTGGAGTTCATATGAAGAAGGTAGTTGGAAATAGGATATGTGAAGATTGTAAGACATCAATGTTTCGCCGTGGGATTGATACAGATATGAACAAAACAATGATAGGATGGTCTTGTCCTAAGTGTCATACAACGAAGTGGGATGAGATAAAATGACAACAGCTGAATGGCTCTTGTTTATCGCAGTAATAGACGGTCCTTTGATTGGTTTATTATATTTAGTATGGAAAAGCTTAAAGAGGGAGTTCAAACGATGAAACTGGATTGTGTATTTTGTAGAAGAATGGCTCTTTACAGTAAATATTT
>Ga0209756_1004924_pt1 | contig 10234 bp, 13 predicted proteins | sample ETNvirenome_6_85_FD_184071 | JGI IMG/M metagenome (GOLD analysis project Ga0209756, IMG submission 184071) | Marine viral communities from the Pacific Ocean - ETNP_6_85 (SPAdes) (version 3) | ecosystem: Environmental > Aquatic > Marine > Oceanic | place: Pacific Ocean | collected 2013-06-19
CTAGTGAAGTAATCGGTTGCATCAGTGTCGTCCTGAATCTTGATGCTAGGCTTATCACCAGTAAGGAAAACTACGGGACCAGTAGCCCCTGATTCCTCAGTGAAAGTGAAGTTCGCCGACCCCGTCAACAAATCTGACGCATCTCCGAACCCAATGTAAGTCTCCGTTAAGGCAGCCGTTCCACCTGCACCGCTTGTGTCTATCGTGGCTGTGGTTCCTGATACAGATAAGTCTCCATTACTCACCACTATCTTGTTGATCGGCCTACCCGTCGGGGATCCGTCGGCCTCAGTGACTTCAAGAGGGGGTCTGATCGGGCCTCCCATCTATAACACGATCCTGTCTTTCTTTGGAATTTTGATTGCTAGTGAATAATTAGATCTAGTAAGGCTACTTCCCCCTCTTGGATACACAAATTCACTAATTGAAGAACCCTTACGAGAGATCTTTTCACCCCTATACTTCCCCGACCTCATAGCCTGCATAAACTCCCGGCCTGTTACACCGTAGTAATCAAATCTATGAAAACCTCTTTTATCCCTCTTACTCTTCTTGGCGGGGGCTACTTCCCTCCATGTTGGAACTTGGGATCTAGGAGATGAAGGAACAAAATCTGTTCGCCGAGCAGTCCTTGAGGGGGGAGACTTCTTGACGCCAAAGAGGCGTTTTATTTGCCTTGATAACTTAGACTGTCGCGCCATTAACCCGTCACCATCCATCTAAGGGTCGCCGTTCCCGAATCGGCCCTTACATAGACTTGGGTTTTGAACGAGTTGGCTTGGTTTCCCCAAATCATAACCCCGTCATCGAAGATCATGTATGGACCATCATCATTGAGATCGAGTTGAGTGAAGGCCATGCGAACATCATCCCCATCGACGCGGAAGTTGAGCTGTCCGGATCCGGAGAGATCCACATACTGTTCAGTAGTAGTCAAGGAGACTTTTCCTGATCTTGGAGTTATCATTAATTCCCTCTCCTGAATAATCCTAAGAAAGATCTCTTCTTTTTCTCGGGCCTTGAAACTACGAAGAATTTTGTGGGAGTATATGTCTCGGTATCTGAGTCGTAAGTATTAGGAAATCCAATACTCATTTTGGCAGGCCAACGTCTTTTCCCACTACGTTTTCTGATTGTTGAATCTTTAATTAGATCTCCCGCATCCTCCTTCCAATAAGAAGCGACAGCTCCCGCAGTTCTGAAATCTTGGAAATCTGTGAAAGTAAATGGTTTTCTTGGCATTATTTCTTCCTCCTAAATCTAACTAAGTATGATGGATTACCAAAACCTCCGACCGTGCCCGCTCGTTGTATTTTACCCATTGTTTTCAACGAAGTTTTCTTTCCTATTCTCTTACTCACTTTTCGGGCGTACTTAGGATCGGTTGTTTCGATATATGTGTCTAAATATTTAACCATCAATACCGCCTCTTTGCCGATCTCTTCCTCTTGGATCTACGATAGGAAGTCGCCGCCCTTCTTTGAGCCGCCGCCTTAGTCGCATACTTACGCTTGAGAAGTTTGCCGGAAACCCATGATCGAACCCTCCATGACTTCCCCTGCTTGACTACTTTGTGCGGCATCTTATCACCTTGCATCCCCTACCCGGTGGACCGGGGCCGAAGCCCCGATCCGGAGGCATGAGGAATCAGTTTGAACCTTCTGTCCGAGCTAAGATGGATCGTTGCACGTTGGGGCTTGGGACGGCTGTTTGAACCGGAACCTCCGCCCTGACTCCTTGCATCGGAGCTGTGAGTACGGGATGGTATAATCTCGTATCAGCTCCCGCACCGTTGGAAACCATGAGAGTAAGATCCCCGGCTTTCAATCCATAGAGAGGCACGTTGAGGATTCCCGGTCTTTGGTAATGGAAAGTTTGTGCTGTGATACCATTACCTGCCGTTGCTGCCGCACCACCGAGAGTTGGGTTCATGCCCATCACTCCATTGCCCAATTCGTTATTAGCCCATCTTTGAAGTGAAATTGGCATAGAAAATTGTGATAACGAAAGAACGCGAATTCCATCCGCTCCATAGTTGTCGTCATCATCACTCGCATTCTGAATCGAAACTGCCTCTAGGGTATAACCACCGGGCATCTGCGGAACTCTCACAACTACCTGTTCTGTTAGGTTCGCACCATGAGAAAACGAAGTGGCGGAAATTACTCTAGTTGACCGTTGAGTTTGCGGATTGAATCTAGCCCAAAAAGTCGAGGATCCACTTGCGACGGTTGCCGAACCACCTTGAGTGTTAGCAACATCATAGAATGCTGTGGTGATCTCAAATCTTGGCGTTCCATTTAGAACGATCCCTACGGGGATGGCGATATACATATCCACGCCTGTTCCGGTTGTCGCCAATGGGACTTGAAGTGCGCGACCGCCGATCTGATTGATGAAGTAGCCGAAGCGACCGGGTGCAGTTGTGGAACCGTCCGATTCCGCGCCGCATACCCAATCGTACAAAATTTGGCCGTCCACAACTAATTTGAATTTTGATATTGTGCCGGATATATCTGTCGTAATTGCGGTTGTTCCACCCATCGTTAGACTGATCCTCCAAATCAGATATTCCATAGTCCCGTCCACGCCATAGAACCCGTCTATGTAATCACCTGAGTCGGCAACGCCGGGGATACTTGATGTGGATGAGTTGAGTTGGTAGTATGTGACTCCCTGCATGGTAATCACGACTTTAGTCCTGCGATTAATCCTTCGACCTTAGACATAGGCTCCGAGAAAAGGGCCATTCCAAGGGCTATACCTGTTCCGAAGAGAAGGTATTCAAGAACTCCGTATGCTGACCAAGTGGGTTCAAAGACGCTCATCTAAGCACCCACCCTCTTATCAACGAATCCTTGTACGGTTTGGTTAAACAAAAGTGAAGATATCCCATTTGAGATCGCTAGAACTGCGAGTACTGCAAATGAAAGACCTGCACCTGCTACTATTGGGCTGATGACATTACTCATGCAGACCCGGAGGGATCGGTGGTATATGATTTACACGAAATCCGATATTTTTCACTTGAAAATCCACCTTGACAAAAAGATGTGATTTGAGCGACTTTCCCTCAACAATGGTCTATCGGGAGGGGGAAATCACTCTTCGCGCTTAGGATCGATCCATAGCATATTCTAGGGATAAGGGAGATGATGTTCAACTAAACAATGAGAATCAGAAAGTCGATAGCGATGAATTGTTGAGATAGCATTGAAGAACCTCGCCTCACTCGGAGGGGTATGAGCGAACCGAGTTATCGACGTTTATCGGATAAGAGCCGGAAATGGATTGGTCTTATGATCGACTCCGGAGAATGGAAGGGAACTGAAATCGCTTCCATCTTCGGGATCTCAAGATCGAGAGTTTCACAGATTAAGGGGGAGAACGGGCTTGAGGAAGCCGTTGCCCTTGATTGAGATGATTCACGGACTCGTAACGATATTCGGGGGCATGGGAATATCCGCACGATTGGATCTAACGGAACGTAAGATTAGACGGATCCAAAACTCGTTGAACCGCCAAAAGTTCATGCTCTATCTCCTGTTCGCATCGAATCTCGGTTTCCTAGCATGGGAGATTTGGGGTTGAGATCATGGCAAGTATTGAGGCTTTCAGACAACGATTGGAATTCATAGTGGATCAAGCCGATACAGAAAGGGAGGGGATCCGGGCCGTCGCCCGAAGAAGGGGAGTCACCGAGAGAACCGTTCAAAGATGGTTAGATGAGGAAACAGTTCCCTCGGCCGCCGTCCGAGAATCAGTAAGGAGGAAGGGTCGGAGAATGGGCGCAGCTAGACTCGCTCAAATGCGTGACGCTTCCGGACGATTGACTACGACTGTTACATCTGCGGATAGGAACGTAAGAAGTGGAATACGAGCGAGTCGCCGTGAGATCCGGAATGCCGCTATCGCCGCCGCAGAAGCACGAGGGGATCGAGAGGCTTTGAGAAGGGCTAGGAATATCCGAGTGAACCTAGATAGGAGAACCATCGAGGATCTAACCTTCCGACGACAGGCATTGAGAAATCGAACGAGTGATGAGAATTGGGGAAATTGGAGATCCGATTATGATGAAACGGCGGGCGTGATATTTTGAGAAGGAGAATCGTAACGATACAGGATCACACCTCCATGAATGGCGATGGACTAGGATTCGACCTTGACCCCCTACCGCCGGAGATCCCCCAACAGAAGAGGAAGCGACCCGCCCGGAGATCGATCCATCCCTCGCAGATATGTGGGGCTGATACCGAGACTATCGAGGGGAAGGTTTGGCTATTCTCAACCGAATACGGAGTTTGGGAAACTCCGACCCTAAATCACCTTCTCCGGATCTTCTACAACGACGATCACTCCCGCGTGTGGAGGAATAGTCGAAGTGGTCGAGTAGTGAAGCAATTCTTCTTTTGGAATCTCAAATTCGATGCTCAAGCGATCCTGCGACTCCTTCACGAAGATGTGATCCTGTCCTTGATCCAATCTAGGGACGAGGAAGGAAACATCGGGAATAACAAAGTCAAGATTAACGTTGATACCTGCAATTTCACTCCGAACGTGAGAGGGAAGATGTTAGAGATCCGTTACCTAGAGGGGAAGTCCCTAGAATTCAAACCTATCAATTGGAAACGGAGAGGAAGGAAACTCGGACCCATCCGTTGGTGGGACATTTCCCAATACTACAACAAGATGAGATTGACTAATGCAGCTCAAAAGTACCTTGATGATCGGAAGATCGAGACTTGCTTCGATGGGTCGATCCTTGATGCTAGTCGATTCGATGAAGAAGAGTATCGAGACTACTACCGGGAAGACATAGACAAATACGCGATCCATGATGCCGTCCTAGCGGGCCGTCTAGCGCGTCGTAAGCGTGAAGAGTTCCACAGTGCGGGAGTTCGCTTTATCCAACCCTATTCGCTCGCTAATACAGCTCAACGAGCGTGTCTAGATACCTGTACGATCCCCACCGTGAACCTATATCGAAGAGAGAAGAATATCCCGATCTTGAGATACGCCCAATCCGCATATCGTGGTGGTTGGTTTGAGACTCGCGGATCCGGATTTCGTGCACATTGCATACTCACGGATCTCGCAAGTGCATATCCATACATCATGTATCACCTTCCCGATATAGACTCAAAACTCAACGATCATCGGAACGGATGGATCATGGGGGATCGTGGTCCGACCCTCCATTCATGGTTGGAGAATAGCGATCCTCTATCGGTGGGATTCGTAGAAGCCATGTTCCTATTTGAGCCGGACCTTCCCTTCTACCCCCTAGCCCGAATGTCATCGACGGGAACCATCGTGACCCCTAGACTCGTTCGTGGTTGGTTCACCGCCGAGGAAGTGAAAGAGGCTCTCAAATGGCCTCTTGTGACCTACGAGTTAGGGAGATGGGCCTACTTCTCGGACATATCGAAGGAACGTCCGTTTCAACCGTTCATAGATCGCTTCTACGAGATGAAGATGAATAGCCCTAGCGACTCTCCCGAATACGCAGTATCGAAGGTAATGCTCAACTCGTTGTATGGGAAAACGATACAGGCTGTAAATGGGAGATCCGGTAAATTGTGGAATCCCATGTACGCCTCAACGATAACGGGAGCGACTAGGGCGAGGCTCGGAGAGATGATCCGCCTAAATGGAATGTCGGCACTTTCCATCGCCACCGATGGAATCATCTTCCCTCAAGAGGATCTAATCTCCATTCCAAACCGTCCACTTCCCGCCCCTCACAATCTCGGTCAATGGGAAATCGAAATCGAAGGGGATCTTACCCTTCTCATGTCGGGAGTCTATTCGGTGACGACGGAGGATTACACAAAAACCACCTTCCGAGGATCCGCGAGTTACTTCCTCAGGGATCACATGGCCGATGGGATCCCCGGATTTTGTCGAACCCATGCCGAGGAAGATCATGTGACCGCTTCGATCCGTCGCCCTTACTCGGCGGGTGAAGCCCGAATGCGAGGGGATATGTCACTGATGAACGTCTTCGCCCCTCACTCCTACACGATCCATCCATGCGGAGATTCTACGAAGCGGCTATGGAGTAGAGACTCGGCCCCTACAAGATTTGTCGATCTCCTTTCGGATTGGTACGAATCATTTCCTCATGAATCTGTTTCATAATGGATTTCGTGTAATTTATCTACCTCCTACCCTCCGACCCCTTCATGGAGTGGACGGAAGACCCGGAAGTTGTCGAAGCCTTAGACCGATTTATGAAGGAATCAAGGAACAATTTGAAGGATCTACTAGATACTCTCCATCCATATTCAAACAACTTCCCTACTGTGGTGAATGCACTTGTCTTCGGAGGGATCGGACAATTAGTGATCTCCTACAACGAGGCGAGGGAAGAAGCGAACGATCCCCTCCAATCTCTCGGAATCGGTATAGAATCAGTTACACGAAATCCACGCTTCCAAGTTCTCATTAACGGCCTAGTAGATCAGAAGGTCGGATCAGTATTGGAGGGACAGGAATGAACGTGAAAGAATTGATAGAAGAATTGAAGAAAGTCGATGGAGAGAAAATTATCACAATTAGAGCGAGGAATGCACCTCCTTGGATCGTTGATTTTGAGTTCTTCTTCACCGATCAAACCGAGGATGAGTAGATGGCTCAAGTCGAACCTCATCCCACCGATGAAGGAATGTATCAATCCACTATCAACGATTATGGGCATGGAGAAGGGAACGGTAGATCCCGATCTATGGTCTACAAATACAACAAATCACTCTCTACACTACCTCCTACTCCGGACGTAGAGGCGACGCGGGAGGATGCACCTTCTGAACAGGGGGAAGTGAGCGAACCTCCCGCCGAGCCTACGGAATGGGAGGCTATCGAATGGTTAGAAGATGGGGATCTTCCCCCTCCCACCATAGCCGCCCCCATTCGGAGATTCGTCCTAGGTGACGACGAGATGACGGCGATGCAACGAGCCACCCAAGCACAGTTAGTGAGATGGGGCTACATGGGAGTTGATCGGGGAATCACTCATTGGGGCCGAGGGGTCACGCAAGACGCAGACTTTGAGATTGTTCGTCACCCGGAGGATTACGATGCTCTAGAAGCGGCTACGACTAACCTCCTTGACGCTTACGGGGTAGGGATCCACCTTAACCCCACAACGGTATTCGCCGTAGTAGTCTCAGCGGCTTACGTCCCTCCAATCACTAAGATCGCTCGGAAGGCAGACATAACAGTGGGATGGAGGATCATAAGATCCGTAAAGTCGATAGCGACGTTCCCTCTCCGCCTATTCAACAGGAGGCGAAGCCGTGTCAGTACTAACCAAAATGATGAAGCCTAACCGGAAACAATTAGGCGCACTTTGGGCCGGAACTTCGGGATCGGGAAAGACGACGGCGATCCTCTCAACTTTGAGGGAAGCGATACTCTCTCCCTCCTTCGGTGAGAAACATCGTTTTGTTATCATCGATCCAAAGATACAATCGGGAGACTATGATCGACTCGCGGATCCGGAAACGGATCTCAATAAATTCCTAGATGGAATCCGAACCGAGCGAGTTAGTCTCTACTGGCCGAGTTACGAACAATTCGATGAACGAATCCTTGAAGCCGACATATCGATGACTATCGATGAAATGTTCAGACTATCCGACTCGGATCCTAAAGCCACTTTCACCTTCGTTCTAGACGAAGCTTCAATCGTGATCTCCCCTCACTCCCTCTCCCCCTCGTTGAAGCGACTATCCGTTCAAGGAAGGGCGAAGCGGATCCTCCCTGTCTTCATTAGTCAAAGACCCCTCACTAATCGTTGGCTAGACGCGAACCTATCGAACCTCATCCTATTCCGGATCAACACAGTCGATGCGGATAACCTAACGAAACGTTGGGGAGTGGATTTCGTGCAAAACGACGAGAAGATTCGGGGCCGTCCCTACTCATTCGCCCGATTCAGTTTAGAGACTAACGGGATGACGTATTACAGTCCCGTCCCATACCCCACCCCGAAGATCGTGAGAAAGAAGAAATCAGCGTTTGAAAAATTGAAGTCACAATTTGGCTTCTAAACAAAAACCGTACTACTGCATATACTCAAATTTACACGAAATCCGAAGTCCTTATACCTAAGTCTTCACTCGCTTAGATTAGCGGCGACGCGAAGGAGGCTTAGAAAAATGGCATTGAGATTTGGAGTAGAGATAGAAGCATATGGACTAACAGGGAACGAAATAAAGGAGATCGTAGAATCAGCCGGGGGAATATTCCACGGAATGTACGGTTATGAGGGAGGTAGTTACCGAGCCACAAGAGAAGGTGGTGGCGGAAGAAACCCCCGATCCGGATCAAACGGGGCATGGGACATGATAATCGACGGGCCAGTATTCAAGTGCAATACTGACGGAAGCCTAGACCCCAACACCCCCAACGCTACATTACATTTCGCAGGGGCATTTGAGTTAGTGACTCCTATCCTACATGGAGAAAAGGGACTATCCATGCTCTCAAAGATCATGAACAGAATGGTGATGAAGGGTGCATATGTGGACGCATGTTGTGGAACCCACATCAGCGTCGGAGTCAATCAGAACGCCCGATTCAACAGATTCGGAATGCAGAAGAAAATGTCTATGGCGCGAGAAATGGTGGAGACATACTCACACTTTCAAACCGTCTTCGACGCAATCTCCCCTAACAACAGGAGAAGCGATGACCGCCGATCATACAATGCAACGTGCAATCCTAACTCCCCCTTCAACGGGCGATCCAACGTGAACATGATCGACGCGGCCACATTCATCCAAACCGGAAGAATCGAATTCAGACAACCCGGTTTCACCCTAAGCATCAAGAAGGTCACAGGATGGCTTAGAATGCTAAATGCGCTCGTTTCTAGGTCCGTGAACAGGGATCATGTAGGATATGGCCTAGACGCGAGATACTACCCTCAAACGCTTGAGGGATTCGTCCAACTATGCAACCCCGGAGTTAGGGCCGAGAAGTGGGCGTACAAGCGAATCAAGGATCTCGCAGATAGGCTCCCTCAATACAGGGAATCCCGCCGAGCCGTTCTAGGGGGTGCTTACTGATGTGCGGAATAGGTGGAATCTACCTACCCGATGGAGTCAAGGTGTGTAAGGCTACCGCACCTTCCCTCGTCAATCTCTTTCGCTTCCTAGAAGACCGGGGAGGCCATGCCTCCGGATTCAGTCTCAAGACTACTAGCGAAGACCAAATCGAAGTCCACAAAGCTGCGATCAACTCCAATACTTTCTCACTTCTATTGAAGAACGGATTACCTCGGAAAATGTATAAAATCCGGTCTGTCCTACTTCACACTCGGTATTCAACTCACGGATCCGTTCAGAACAACGGGAACAACCATCCTATCACTACGAATGGAATCGTCCTTACTCACAATGGAGTTCTCCGCAACGATGTGGAAATCTTCGATACACTCGGAACGGGTAGATTCAACGAAGTGGATTCGGAAGCGATAAACGCATCACTACGGTTGAAATCTCCTTCGTGGATGATCGATAATATTCGTGGAACGATGAGTGTCGCGTGGATAGATACACAAGATCCCGAACAAGTCCATCTACTCACGAACGGACAGAACCCACTTTACATAGCTAGACTATGGAATGGGGCCGTTGTGTGGGCTTCTACTAGGTCGCACCTAGTCGATGCCTTCGGAGAGGGATTCACGGGCTTAATGGACGACGATTCGGGCTTTCATGCCATGCCCTACAAGCACTACACCCTCAATCCTGATGGAACCATTCGCTCGGACTTCATCAGCAAGCGAAGGGGAACGCCGATGATCGGATGGGCCGATGAGGAATGGAGGCGATTTTAAATGAGACTCAAGATCCGCATTGAGACTGATGAATGGATATGGGAGGCATGGGAATGATTTGTCCGTTTTATCCGATAGGATGTAATTGTGAAGAGTGTCGAGAACGATCTTCTAGGATCCGGAGAGATAGCCAATGAGCCTTCCTAGACCGCACCGATTCATCGAGGATAGTAGCAGGACAGGGAGGCAGTTTCTAGGATCCTGTACTCATCCCGAATGGGCTAGATCGCACCATGTCTCGTCGCGGAGGAAGCGAGGGACTCTAATGTCCACCGAGATCATCACTTGGGTTTCATGTCGAAAGTGCTTGAGAGACTTCGACGTTGAGATCTTGGATTCGTAATTACACGAAATCCACCCTTTTTCCGGCCCGGATCCGGGCCGGGA
>Ga0209756_1004926_pt1 | contig 10233 bp, 14 predicted proteins | sample ETNvirenome_6_85_FD_184071 | JGI IMG/M metagenome (GOLD analysis project Ga0209756, IMG submission 184071) | Marine viral communities from the Pacific Ocean - ETNP_6_85 (SPAdes) (version 3) | ecosystem: Environmental > Aquatic > Marine > Oceanic | place: Pacific Ocean | collected 2013-06-19
GTTGTTTATATAAGTATTTTGCTGCTGGGTTCTTGTGGCTTGAATCCTATTAAAATCAGACTCTGCTTGATGCCGAGAACTCTGTCCGATACGCTCAGCAGCTAATTTTGTTGCCCAATCCTCACTGATCTCCATATTCTCAACAGCGTTGCTTAAATCCTCAAAATCTCCGTAAGAGGCCTCTTCGTTATCTTTTTTGTTGACACCCAAAGTCTCCCCAACCTTATCGGCGAATTGGTCTATAGCTCTAAGAGCTTTTACTGCCTCGTCATAATTACCAGAGTTGAGACTCTTGAAGACGTTCAGTGACCAATCTAATTGGTCAGCGTTAGTATTAGAGTTAACAATATAATCTTGTAATGCGCCCGCGTCTTTAAGTGTCGTATTTTCTACTTCTAGTTCTTTAGATCTATTAATCCAATGCTCAAATCTTTCTTGGGCTTTAGGTTTTAAATTGCCATATACCTCTGAATCTTCCTCGCTTAGATCGAGTTTCTCTTTATCTCCCTCGCTTGTTGAAACTGTTTCTGTTGGTTCTTCTGGGTCAGTAATTCTACTCCCCTCGTCTTCTTGTGCTGCCTCAGCTTCTTGGTAGGTGGGAGTGTCAGTGTCGGTCTTTGGTTCTTCGATTGGTTCGGGTTCGGGTTCTGATTCTGCTTTGACATCTAATGTCTCCTCTTCTTCTGTAGATTCGCTTATAGATTCAAGTTCCTTTTCAAGAACGCTTAGTGTGTCGTCAAACAACTCTGCGGTCGACATTGCCGCCTGTGGTTCAGCCATTTAAATTCTCCCTATCTATATTCATTACGCGTTCGTTGATTAACTCTGTTCTGCGGCGCGTTAGCTACCTCATTCATTCCTTGAGGCGGTGGTACTGCATTGGTTACTTGTGATGGTTCCTTGCCCATCATTTGTTGCATCATTGCTTGGTCGTTAAGTGCCTTCTGCATCTCTTCTGGCAGTGGTGGTAAGAATCTACTTAAATCAATACGCTCATCAAAGCGTTTAAAAGTTTCTTCTAATAACTGCACATACGGGTTAAATTGGTCAGGAATACCTGCAATTCTAAGTTGCTGTATCAACTCTATGTTCTGCATGATGATAGGCATCAATTCTATCCACCGCATCCTCTCTTCGTTGGTATCTGGTAAACCTGTACTGCCAGCAGCAATATCTACATATACCGCATCATATAATTGCTGTTTATTCAAGATAGGCCAAAAAGCATTTGGACCTGCAATATCAATAGCTCTACCTGGCGTTAATTCTTGGAGTAAGATTTCCGATGAAAACCAAGCTAATTCCTTCAACCAATCTTCAGTAGCATCTATCTTTTCTTGAATCCTAGTAGCCAAACCCTCTTGCTGGATGTTCGCTTCTGTTGCTGTCTTTGCTCTCATGATCCCACCACGTTGAGCATCACCTAAACCACTGATCCACTCCATATCTGTTCTCAATGGTGTTGTGTCGTACATTATAGGATTCATTGGTGGCGAAGTAGCGGGTTGAAATACGGATTTAACATCCTGACCTGAGGCATTAATCAAAGCAATCTCACCTATTTGTGCGTTGCTAAAAACCTCGATATCTTCGTAATTAACGCGTGAGGCATCAGCAACAAAGAATGGCGCAGATAGTTCTCTGTGCTTGGACATCTGATTGCGAATGGTGTTATACTCATCCTGCAGGTTCATGAGCAGCTCTGTTTCTGATACTGGCCATTCTTGGCCATCGATCCAATTCAAACCTAACAAGAAATATGGGAAAAATCTATCACCCATTCTAGCCGGGTGATACGGCTCTCTCAACCACTTCTTTCCGCCGTCCGCCCAAGTGTAAACGCTCTGAGTTACTCTATCCCAATACTCCCAAATACCCACAGCCAAGTTAACGTCTTCATTACCTTGAATCTGTATACCTTCATCACGTGTTAACCTGTTAAGGATACCCGCATCAGTCCGCCTATATATCGTAAATTCTTTTACTTGCTCTTTGGATATTTGAAACCTATCACACACATCGTCTGGTGTCATCCAAGTTACGTTAGCAATCCACTTAGCTGAGTGATATTCCTGCAAGGTATCCAATGAAGTATCCATTCTAAAATCTTCAGGCCGTACAAAACCAAGGTTCAAACCCTCGCGTTGCATCACCTCTACCTGTGCTTGTAAGCCAGTCATGGTGTCTTTTATTTCTTCAATTAACTCATCTCTGTCTCCGGAGTAAGTGCCGCCATCCATAAGAGCTTTTACATCTGATTGAATTCTGGCTAAACTATCTTGTGCGTCGTTAAACTCTCTACTAACAAGAGGATCTGTATAATAATCTCTTTGGTAGGTCACCTTTACAATACCAATTTTACTTGTCATGCAAGATCTCAAAACCTGCTTGGCTACCTTCTTTAAATCAGCGCGTTCTAATTCTTCATTCAAAATAACCTGTAAAGTTTCAGAGAAAATGTTAGCAACCCTGTAATCAGAACTCCCAGCGTCTACATGTTTGTTAGGTTTTATTTTTATTTCTGGATTTTTAGCATAGATGTATGGCAATAAACCCTGCAACGTCGCATGGATAATATTACCCTTAATTGCTCTACCACCCTCAAAAGCTGCTTGCGTCGGATTAATTATTTGTGATCGTGAATTAAGTTTACCTAGTGCGTAAACACGAGCGTGTTCTATCTCCTTGTAATACTTCTTCCATTTTTTGTATGATAATTCTACATTCTTCTGACAATTCTTCAACATGCCATCAGAGTCAGCAGATACCTGAGATTGAAGCCCCATATCGTCAACTAAAATATCTAGATCGGCCATGATTCATTCCTGTTATATAAAGTATCTAATTGATCCAACCATTCCCAAGTGAATCTCTTTGGAGCTTTCTTCTTAGGCGTGGGCTTCCTTGTTCTAGCCCGTCTTAACATCAACCCATATCTTGTCGCGTCAAACAAATGATCCTCTGCACTTGTATCTATGTCTTCAACCCTCTTTGGGTCAGCAGGTAATGAAGGCACGGTACGCAACCAATGTTTACACGTGTTAAAAATTTTTAAGTTCTCGTTAGCCAAGCGATCAACAATCTCTTGTAAACCCTGGATCCTCGACCCTGGACCTTTCGCGCTAGACTCCCACACAACACCATAATCAGTAAATACGTCTGCAACACTTTTATGGCGACCGTCACGCATGAAGATCGCAGAATCGGCAACATTACTTTTGAACTTGATCTTAGCTTCTCTTTCATCCTTCTCTGCATCTAATATATCCCTTGCTATTTCTTCTATTGGCGTTTCACTTCCCTTGTTAGGTTTAGAACTCCAATAACGTTCTCTGTAGATATAGATTATACCATCATAGTCCTGAGTGAACCAGACGCATCCAGCCGGAGACTTGTAACCATGGTCGTACGATTTCCATCGCTTCCACTCCAACGGAATCTCAAAAGGTTCCACAACATGTACCTTTGGATCCCACACGCCTTCAAAGAAAGCACCCGGTGCTATGTTCCAATCACCATCTAACCATGCCTTTACGAGCCATTCTGGTCCACTCTTTTTGATCCGGTCAACGTAACCCGGGTCATTCTCCATCAGAGGAGTGTTATCCTGTATCTTCGACGGAATAAAAATCGATTCCCCACCTTCAGTGTCAATATACCGTTCCTTTACCCAGTTATGTCCAGGCCCGCCTGGGTTGGCAGATGCCCTGAACAGAACCGGTACACCAGCAGCAGAACGCATCGTAGCCTGCAGCATATCGATAGGTTCTGGCGATGGCCAGTTACCGAGTTCGTCAAAACCTAGGAAAGTTACAGAAAAACCCTGCAGCTTCATAGCATCAGAGTCTTCATCAAGATGTTTGAGCTGTAGCACGGCTCCGCTGGGCGAGACCCATTTTCGCTCCCCGACTTTCCATTCCCAACCTTCCTGTACGAAGACATACTGACCCAGTTTTATGAGTTCTCCCGTTTCTGGGAATGACCGACGGAACAGAAGACCCTGCGCTTCCTTCCCGTATTTCTCTGCATGCTTGCGAAATGCTAGAAGCATTCCAACACTTTTAGAACCTCCTCGCGCTCCGCCAAACAGTATATGAGGATGCTCACTATTAACAAACTTCTTCTGTGGGCCGTCGAGTGCTGTCCAGCGTGTCTTCCGCGATTCCATGCGTCGTTGCATTTCTGATAGTAATAGCGCACGGATTTCTTCCCTCGGTAGTCCGTTAGCTAATGCGATAGAAAGACTCAATTTACACCTGGAGCGGTTTCGAAAAAAGTAACAACGTCTTCAGGGCACGGTAATAAATAAGTATTATATTCGTAAGTCCAACCATTATTACCATAGAAAAATGTTGCATCCATTTGTTCTGTTGTTTTTGTCCAAATGTTGAAAACGCCTAAATCTTTATTGTATTCTATTTTTGTTGTCGCGCCAATAAGAATTTGCATAAATGTCGCAGAAGCGGCAGCAGTATGCCCGGCCGCGGTTGTGCCTAAAACACCACGATCTGCGGTGGAAGCGATTGTAAATTCATCATAGCCACTAGCGCTGGTCGCCGCAGGATCAATTGCAGAATAATAGAAAACCTCAGCCCCAATTAAAGCATACCCAGCCGCGGACCAATTACCTAGAGGCTTAGCAACACCCCCTTGTACAGGAATAGCTAAAGTTGTCGCTAAAATTGTAGCTTGTAAATAAGGCTCTCCCAGCACTTGATTAATACCCACATAAGACCCAAAGTCGCCTGGGTTTTGAATAAGCCCTACATCAGCACTAGTCGGCGCCCAAGCCTGTGCATTAATATAGTCAACAACATCCTTAGGACCTTTATTATATGCAGGAACAACCAGCTTGCTGATGTTCTTTATAACGGTCATTTAGGCTGGGTACGTTCTTTTGGTCGGCCCTGTAGGTCTCGATGTTGCTTTGGCGTGTTGCACAGTCTGCCCCGTTTTTGCTGCATGTTGCTTAGCTTGTGTAGCGCCTTTCTTTGTATATGCGAAATGTTTGCTTCCTACTTTAGGCATTATGATTTCCCCGCTTGTTTGATTCCAGGATACTTCCTCTTGACCGCTGTTTTCACCCGTGATTGCAATGCTGGTGTTCCATGCTGTGAAACTCTAGATAAAGCGTTTCTCGCATGACTAGCATCGTTAATAGGGTAACTGCGATCTGGCCCCGCGAAGTCTTTCGCTGGTAAGGCCGCTCTGTCTGCTGTGTTTAATTTACTCATAGAACTTAGCTGCCAAATCGCTTTGCGACTGTACCCGTAGATGCGGTCAGTAAACCTGAAGATTCGGCAGGAGACATCCCGCTAAATTCTTTACTACGGGCGGCTTTAGTGGAGCGTAAAAGCTCAAGCTCTTTTAGCGTACGGTGTATCCCATCGAGACCCACAACGCCTATTTTGCCATCAATCTCAGTAAGAGATCCTCGTCTAATTCTTGTGGGTTCTATCCTTCCTGAAGGGTCTAACAAGCCAGTAGATGCAGAGGTTCCTGGTGCAGCACTAGGACTTAAAGAAGCTGGTGCAGCACTAGGACTTAAAGAAGCCGCTGAAGCACCGCCAGGTATAGATTTCGCGCCACCACGAGCAAATGGGTCTGACAAAGATGACCGATGCTCTTTGAATGGGGATGCTAATGTACCTTCTCTGATTGTGTGTGGCGTAATTCTCCTTAACCTTGCCATTAAACGACCGTATTCATCTCCGCTGATGGCTTTAGATATGCCGCCGCTTGACCCTATCATTAGCGGACTGTGTCCATCTTCTTCAACAGGGCCTTGGTGCACATCCCATGTTTCTGGTGTAAATATAGATTTTACAACGGGTGCGTCGAATCGTCTTATACTAGCCATTACGTTAACGCAATATAGCAGTCAAGATCAATAACATTCGCGCTGTGTGCGCTAATCTTTGTTATATCCTGTAGTGTAGGTGCCGCTATCGTTGTATCATCATCCGCTTCTATCCCGCCGGTTGAAGCAGATAATAGAAAACTTTGGCCAGCTAACACAACAACCCAACAGTTGCTAGATGCGCTTTCAAGATTCAAACTAACGCCGTTAGTATCATCCTTGTTGGTGATCCTTAGATATTTTACATTCGCTGATATAAATTTACCAGGCGCAACAACGGTACCAAACTCAAACAAAGCTCGGACATTGCCCGCATCCAAGGTGACTATACGTTGGCTAACCTCATTAATAGCAGCCACGGTAAGTGTATTCGTAGCTCCCATATCAGAGCCATTTAATGATACAGACTCCGTTAACTTTACTGTGAGCGTTCCAGATGTAATAGTACTTGCCATTAGTTAGCCCTCAAGCGAAGTCTTCTTTGGTTAACTTCAAGAAAACAAATCCATCGATACCAGATACAGGTGTTACTACGATATCTGGATCTGTAGCATCTCCTGGTTGTGTTGCTCCGTTTGGTATCGTATAATTAAAAGAACCTGTACCACTCACGTTAATAGCATCCGTGGTTCCAGTTCCAGTAAAGGAGATGTTAACAGGAGAATCTACGGACCACTCTATACCCGAAATGGTAAATTTCCTAAACCCTCCAGTACCATCATACATACCCCGAAGTGTACTAGCATCAACGGTCATACCTACACCGCCATTATAGAAGCTAACAAGCGCATTAGTAGAGCCATTGGGTGCGTTGGTTCCTGATAATACAGCTGTACCTGCAGCCGAAGAGCCGCCACCTCCAGAGATTGTTACTGTAGGCGCTGAAACATATCCTTCACCTTCGTAATCAATGGTGATACTGTCTACAGTAGCGCCGTCTAAAACCGCCGTGCCCGTTGCTGCTGTGCCATCTATTGGCGCTGCGAATGCTACTGTTGGTACAGATGTGTAACCAGTACCTGCGTTCGTTATAGTAACGCTGGATACAATTTTACCCAGGTTGTATGTGTCGTTTAAGATCTTTACATTAGCGCCCATTAGTTAACCTCCGTTCCGAGTTCGAATTCATTCATTAGGCTTAACAGCTCTTCGTCAGAGATGCCACGCACTGAGTCGTTCACATTAATATTCTGGTCTAGCGCCCGCATAGACGGTACACAACGCTCAACCAATATCCGTGCTGCTTGCACATCTCCATCCTTAGCTGCGTTAGCCAGAACTTCAATAACGTCTGGCAAGTGCTCGCTAATCTGACTCCTCAATTGAGCCATTGTCTTCTGACTTTTTCTTGGTCTACCCTTCGGGTTTCCTGATTGTCCAGCTTTCCAAGGCATTAGAATCTACCTTCAGGATAACCATATTCTGCACCCGGTCCTGGATATACCGGCTCTTCCCCAGTACCATACATTCCACCACCCGGACCAATACCTTCAGCTTGTACCGCTTCTACGATGTCATCAAACTCACCGGCCTGCATACCCTGCACAACGATATCAACAATCTCCGGCCCGTGTTTCTGTGCCATGATATCAAGCACGGCATTAATTTGTTCTGGTGGTGTAGATGTCAATGCACCTATGATATCATATGCAGCCTCTTCCAAAGCCATATCTCCACCTGGCATAAGGCTAGGTGTCATCTCTGGACCACCCATATTTGGCATGCCAGGCGCTGCTTGCCCCATCTCTCCTGCTAAACCCCCGAATCCTGCCATATTCTTCTCCTCGTTAGATAATCTCCTCCCCAGGTGCCGGATATTCTAACACAGTAATAGTAAAATCAAAAAAATTTTAGAAAAAAATTGAAATCAAAATGGTAGGTCGTGCGTCTGGCCTAACTGGAACAGATTCCCTATCGGCACATTAGCAAGTACTAATATAGTAATATTGATTTATAGAGATACTCTAATCTTCTCTCAAAGATTTTCGCGCTTAAAAAAAAATAAACTTTCAAATTTCCCTATATAGAAGTTCAAATTAATTATCATCACTCAATAAAAGGAAATGTCAATATGACTGAAATGAAAAGCATGAAGCTTCACACTCAGAAAGGCAAGCGCCGGCTGTGGCTCGAGGAGCAGAAGTACGGGTTGCCGGGTTTTAAGCCAGGCTCGAGGTTCAACGTAGTGTACAACGAAGATTCGGTTGAGCTTATCTCTGACGAAAACGGTACTAACACAGTTTTCACACGAGTAAAAGCTGCGTCAAAGAAAATTCCACACGAACGTCGCTTCGCGATAGTTGGAATTCACAACTCGAGACTTAAAAGTCTCTTTGGCGATACTGAGAATGGCGTAGATACTCCGGTGTCTTACGAAATGTCGGAAGGGTATATCAAGATCATGCCGGTGGCATCATGACTGGTCTTGAAATTCTGGTCTGCACATTAGCTTTTGTCACTCTTACTGGAGTCCTCGGATACTTGATATCACTGGACTAGAATAACTGAAAAGAGTTTGAGGGCGCTTCGGCGCCCTTTTTTTTCATCAGAAAACCCCAAAAATCTGGCCCCCCGCGAGACAAGGACAAATATTAGCTTTTCATTATATTCTAAGATACTAGAGATAATCAAGCGCGCAAGTATATCACTATATTCTAATATAGTTCTTAGTTTAAACTAACCAGAAACTCTGGCGGGGGGAGGATAATCTGAGAATCTCCAGATCTTTGCGCATGTGCGAAAGTATCTTGAATAAAACAGAAGCTCAGATAAGAGAAAGTGTTGATAATCTTATCATTTCATCATATCCCAGTGCCATTGTTATTCATGATTATCAGATTGATAAATGGCGCTTAAAAAGCTATAAACTTTCAATATCCCTTTATGGATATACATTTTTATTAACCAACCGAGGCTTTTTATGGACCAAGCACAAACCGACGCTATTCAGGATATGTACCAAGAGTGTCTTGACTCAAATGACTGGAGTAGTTTTAGTCGTTCGATGGTTATTGAGTCTGAGTGGGATGAGCTTAGCAATGAGTTACAATCCGATTATCAGGATTATGACCAGTATGAAGAGGCTGAGTGGGTATTAAATAGTCGTATATACACCGATTCTAACATTGACCGATGGAGCTAAATATGACAGGAATTGAGCTAAAACCAATGAAAATCCATACACAAAAGGGCAAAAGACGCTTGTGGCTTGAGCAACAGCGATACGGTTTGGATGGGTTTAAACCCGGTTCAAAGTTTAAAGTAACGTATCATGCCGATTCAATCGAGATCGAGTCTGATCCTGAAGGATCTAACAAGGTTTTTACGCGAGTTAAAAAACCATCAAAACTACACCCTGAGGAGCGTCAATTCGCTATTGTGTCATTGCACAACAGTAAATTAAAAGCTATATTTGGCGATACTGCCGATGGTGTTGATACTGAATGTCGCTATGAGCAAATGCCGGGTTATTTAAAGATCTGGCCAGTTAATGTTGTTACTGAATTTGCTGATAAATTAGCGGAGGGTATTGAGCAGCAATACCAAGATGCAATAGCTGCGTAGTTTAAATTAGCACCAGCATCTCAAGAACGGCCCGATCAGCTATGGCTCGTGACAGATGTTGGTGCTTTTTTTTTACATTGAAAACGAGGAAGACGAGATGAAGTGCGAAACATGTGGTAGCTTGTTAACTGAAGATAATGCAATTATGAAATTGATTGATGAGAATCTTGAATACAATCCTACTATTTTATGTTGGTATTGCGAAGAAGATGCCAATGATCCAGATCCATATGCCGATGATAGTCTCAATGAAGTCGATATGGGACGATTCGACGATGACCCACCGGAGTACATGTAATGACATTGCAAAAGAACATAATTATTTTCCCAAAAGGCGACGTTAGAAAGTTTCATATGCCTGATGTCGATGAAGACAAGCTTGAAGCTTTCCAAACCGCTGTCCAAGGTTGGATAGAGACAGTCGGGATACCTACACATCCAGACTACATTGCATTAGTAAATGAGGAAGGATTGATTCGCGATTTAGATCACAATATGTCTGCTTCAATATTGCTAGATCGTCCGATAAAGGGTAACTGTCTTATTTTAGCTCAAGAAGATTTCGTTTAACGAGTAAGGGTGTCGATATACCAAAATCCTATGTACCATCAACCGTACCACAGTATGGTTACAAGTTGCGTGACGGAGGTGTTTCAGAAGCCACGTCGGCACCCTTATTCATCTGGAGTGGTAGTTCAATTGGTTAGAATCCTGGCCTGTCACGCCAGTGGTTACGGGTTCGAGTCCCGTCCACTCCGCCACTTAAAAAAGTATAAACTTTTAATATCCCTTTATGGAGAAAAGGAGTT
>Ga0209756_1004935_pt1 | contig 10224 bp, 2 predicted proteins | sample ETNvirenome_6_85_FD_184071 | JGI IMG/M metagenome (GOLD analysis project Ga0209756, IMG submission 184071) | Marine viral communities from the Pacific Ocean - ETNP_6_85 (SPAdes) (version 3) | ecosystem: Environmental > Aquatic > Marine > Oceanic | place: Pacific Ocean | collected 2013-06-19
CAGGTCCTGGAGAATATGGAACTATGGGAGAATTTAATATGCTGACTCCTGAACAACAAGCAACTTGGTTAGAATGGGCGGAAAAAGGAGGAATTGAAAAATTTATACCACCTAATTTATCTGGAACCCCTAAAGACTCATTATTTGTACCTCAAACATCTTATGCGTATGGAGGTAATTTAGAAACTAAACAGAGACAAGCAAAGCAACAAATGTATTTTGGACCTAGAGCTCCTAAAATTCCTGATAACTTTTATACAGCTATGTATGGCTCTAAAGTTCCTGGATATAAACCAGGAGATGTAGTCACGGGAAAGGATGCGGGTGTAAATAAAAATATTGATCCTTCTCTCGAAGGTTTACACCCTGACGAATTAACAGTAATTAATAGAGAGGAGGGAGAAATTGTAGAAAGACAATTACCTAATTTGGATGAAGGAGATCCTGGAAATTATTTTGTATATGAAGGAAATACTCATAACGATGTTAGAGATGGTATGCCTAATGGGGGTAATAATGAAATGGAACAAATAGGAGCTTTTATAACTCCTAAAAAATATTCTAATCAGATGGAGAAAATAGTTATAAATAGAAAAGAAAATCAAGATATACTTAAAACATTTGTTTAATATGGGAATTACTAAAAGAAAAAATATACAAGATGTTCCTTATGATTTATTTAATAAGAATACAGCTGATCGTAATCTTAATAAATTAGATATAGAAGAAGATAATCTTAAGTCTACAATACATGATGAAAGAATAAATTCTGAGATAGATGATCTAGCCGAAATTATAGAACTTACTGAACAAAAAGGAAATATAACAGAAGGAGAGGGTGGTTCTTTATCTTATAGAAAAGGTGGTAAAACTAAGACTGTATCTGATTTACAAAAAAATTATTTAATAGATTCATTTTATGATCCTAACTATAAACCTTCTTATCCAACAGGAGATGTAGTAGATGTTGTTAAAGAAAAACCTGGATTGTTTCAACCTGTAAAAGATTATATGAGTGAGGGAGAAGATATATATTCTACATCTTTTGGAGCTGGTCCCAAAAAAAATGAAGAGGTTGCTAATGTAGATGTTACTGATGAAGAGGTTGCTGATGAAGAGGTTGCTGATGAAGAGGTTGCTGATGCAGAAGTAGGTACTGGAGGTGGTAAAAATATAGGAGATTGGTTAGAAAAAGGAGTAAAATGGGTAGATGATAAAGTTTTTGGAGATACTAAAGTTGGTAATGTAATTGAAGAAGGTGTTGGAGCAGTTGGCAATATTGCACAAGGTATTGTTACAGCGGATCCAACCGCTTTGGTTGCAGGTGGTGAAGATGTACTTGGCTTAAGTGCTGATGTAGTAGCATTAGTTAATACAGATGATGAGAATACTGATCTTGAAAATTGGTTAAGAACAGGAGAATCTGGTGTACATACTGTTAGTAGTGTGATGTCGGGTGATATAAAAGGAGCATATGAATCAGGAGTAGGTACTGCACAACAATTTTCAAAAGCTGCTGGGAATGAAGAATTAGCTGCAAATATTGGTACAGGATATGGTCTTTATAAAGATGTAAGTTCTATTATGCCTACTAAAGAAGGTGAAACGGAAGATCTTTTAGAAACAGAAGATCTTTTAGCAATGGCTAAAAGAGGAGATAGAGTAATGCCGTCATATCATGAAGGAGGAGATTTACAATTACCTCCAGGACAAGATCCAGGTACATTTTCTGAAGAGCATATGAAACTTCCTCATCATAATACAGGAGGAAATGAGCCAAGTCAATATGGTCCTAATTCATCTAATCCAGGGGGTCCTCCAATGGACTATGGTCTTTCATTTAACTATGGTGATCTTAAAAAGGGATTTGGTGTAGTTTTACCTTGGGAAAAGTGGGGTAAGCAGGCGGGAGAATGGGCTGGAGACCAGTGGAACCAAATTAAACCAACTGGAGAGGCTTTTGGAAATATTGGTAACTTTTTTGGTAATCTTTTTGAAGAAGGTGGACAAGTTTATGAGAATGGAGATGAGGTATGGGAAAAAGCATTAGGTAGTCAATTTGCTGGAGGACAATCTATTCCTAAACGTTTATTAAATATGGATTATAAGAAGTATCTTCCTGAAGGATATACGCCAGCTGATGTAAAGGCTTTAGCTGTTAGTGTTTATAGAAAACCTGATGAACCTTCTACATGGGCTAATCTTAAAGTACATTATGATCCAACAACAAATACTGCAGAAGTAAGAGCAGGTAATGATCCTAATAAATATACAGGATTAGATATTTCTAATCCTAGTATAATAAAAAGAAAATTAAAAAAACAATTAAAAAAGTTAGGATTAAGTACTAAAGATGCTAGACAGCAAGCTAAAAAACTTTATGATGAAAATCCTAATCTTATAACAGATAGAGGAGATGAGAGTGCTGATAATTTATATAATGCTTTTGATATTAATGCTTGGAATGAAAGACCTTTAAGTAAAAAAGAACAGAAATGGTTAGATAAGAACTTTCCAGATGAGAAGGATGTTATTGCAGAAGAAATTGTAGAAGATGCTACAGGAGAAATTGTAGATAATAAAAAGAAAGAAATTGTAGATAATAAAAAGAAAGGAACTGTTGATGGAACAGATACCGAAAAAGGAAGTTTATTCCAACAATTAAAAAAAGGAACTACTGGAGATAAATTAGCATTAGCTGGAGTTTTAGGAGGAAGTTTGGCTAATTTAGGTATAGCAGGAGCTAGTAGGTCAGCCGACTTACCTATGAAGAATGTATATGAAGGAGTAATGGATGAGGCTGTTAATATGAGAAAAAGAGATATAGGTGAATTAGAAGGAGTTAAAGGACAAGCTGCTGCAGATGTTCGTACTAGATTTGGTAGAACACCTGATACTGCAATGAATTATCAACAACGTAGAGCTAGAGAATTACAAAGAGAAAGAGCAATTGATAAAGCAGTAAGACAATCTAATTTAGGATATGATCAAACAATAGCAGGACAAAAAGGACAGTTAGCTCAAATGGTTGCACAAGGAAGTCAAATGGAAAGAGCGGGTGAAGCACAGGCAAGACAAATAGAACAAGCTAATAGAGATGCTTATTATTCTGCATTATCTCAGGGTACTACAGGACTATCTACAGGAGTACAGAAAATAGGGCAAGATATGAATATAAATAGATTAAATGAAACTGCCTTGAAAGCATTAGCTAATTCAAATTTTAGAGTTGTAAGTACTCCTACTGGGGAGCAGGTTATATATAATCCTTTGACTGGTAATTATACCTCTTTAATTGCTCCTACAAATGATAATGAAGAAGAAGTAGAAGAAGTAATAGTTAATGAAAATGAAGAAGTAGTAGCAGTAGAAAATGAAGTAGAGGAAAATATTCCTGTACCAGAAATAGGAAATTTTGTAAGTTCAGCTGATATTCCAGAAGCATATGCACATAACGTGGCTACTACAGGAGATGGTACTTATTATAAAAGAAATAATAAATGGATAAAAATTAATGATGTTACAGGAGTATCAGATGAAGAATGGGATAATATGAGTGTTATAGAACAGAGCGTTATACCAGAAGTGCAAAAACGAGGGGGTAGAGTTAGAAAAAGAAATCGTAGAATGAAACGAAAATGGTAATTTAATTTAATATATTTGCAAAATGGGAGCGGGATATAAACCAACAGCAGTACCAATTATAGATTATAACTATAAAGTTCCGTTTAAGGAGCTTTTTACTGCATTAGAATACAGACAAGAAAGTTATGATGAAAATGTAAAAGAGTTAGATGCTTTGGAGGAATCGTGGTTAACTTTAAGTTCTATACCTGGTGAAGAAGATTTAGCTGCTAAAAAGAAAGCAGAATATGATTCTTATGTAGATCAGATAACTAAACAAGTAGGAGGAGATTTTAGTAAAGCAGATTCACTTGTACGTAATATATCTAGAACTTTAAAGAAAGACATGGCTGGTGGTTTATTTGGTAGAATATCTACTAATGCTGCTACTTATAAAGCAATGAAAGAGGCTAATGATAAAAGAGTTAAGTCTGGTAAGAAAGGACAAAGGATAACACAAAAACAAGCAGACGCAGCTCTTATGATCCAAATGAATAAATTTTATAGTGCTGGTGGTTCTGAGGGGGGAGCTACATTTAATGCTTATAATCCTGTACCTTATTTTGATTTACATAAGGCAGCTCAGGATTTTGTAAAGAATTGGAAGCCTAATACAAAGCCAGTAGGAGGTATTTATTTAGAACAAGCAGAAAATGGAGAAGCTGTATTTAGAAGAACAATCGATAAAGAATATGCTAGTGAAGATGAGATACTAAATGCAGTAATGGGTATGTTAGAATCTAATGATATGGCATCTCAGTATGTAGGTGAAGGAGTGGCATTTGATATGTATGGAATTACTGAAGAAGATCTAGCTACAGAACAAGGACAAGAAAAAGTTAAACAAGCTAGAGAGAATTTAAAGAATTTTTATGATGATGAAGATATACTTGCTATGTCTGATAAACAAGCAGTAGTTGCGGCTATGACTAAAAATACATATGCTAATGCAGCATTACCTTATGTAGCACAAGCTGGTTATGAAAAGATATCTTCTAAAGTATCTAATTTACCTGAATCTTGGTATAAGTTTGGAAATAATATAGATGAAATGTATGTTAATACTGTTCTTACTAAGTCTTTTACATCTATGCTTGAAAGCCCTATAGCGGGTCATACATTTGAGAATACGGATCAGCTTGAAGATTTTGGTGAAGGGCTAGATAATGAAATAATTAAATTAGATATACAAATAAAAAGATATGGAGAAGAGTTAATTGCTGATCCTGGAAATGAATCTATTGCTGCAGAAATAGGAAAACTTAAAGCTAGAAAAGGATTAATTGAGTTATCCAAGAAAGAATTTGAATCTAAATATGGTCCTGTATATCAAGATATAGAAGACGCTAAAGCTAAGTTTATAGAAACTAATGGTAATTCTTCTGTCTATGCAAATTCTGAAACTCCTACCCAAAAAGAATATATAGATGCACTTACTGAATTTAAAAGAATGAATGGGTATAATACTGATTCAGAAATGTGGTCGGGTTATGCTGAGTCTATAAGAGAAGATTATCCTAAACTATATAAAAGACTTACTAATGATGGTGAAAAGGCTGGAGATGGTAGTTATATTAAAGAAGTAGGTTCCAGCCTTCATAGAGATCTATTCCCTACATTAAATGGTGCTTGGGTGCGATCTCAGAATGAATTCTTTGATGCTGGGGGTTATAATTCAGAAAATTTTGCAAATATATTTTCTCAAAGTGCGGGGCCACTTAGTAATGTTAGAGGCGGATCGAGTCATATAAATAATTTGGTCAAGGTAAATGACTCGCAAAAAAGGTATATTAAAGAACAAACTGATATAGATTTAAAGAGTTTACAATTAGATACTCCTAAAGAATATGCGGCAACAAATTTTGGAATTAGTTCAGAAGAAGGTAATGAAGGAAAACAATCTGCCTTATCTAGTATAATAACGAGCAGTTATCAAATAGATCCTGAGAACTTTGTAGTATATGATGCAGGTGAAAATAAAGTATTAGATGCTCCTGATAATCCAGCGGATTTAGTTATAACAGGAATTTTAAATGATGTTGGTGGTAAAGATGGTTTCTGGTTAAAAGGATATATGCCTAAGAGGGATGATGATGACAATATAGAATATAATGATAAGGGTATGCCTTTATTTGGTAAAACTTATTTAATAGGAATGAATCCTTATATAGGAGGTAATAGTAGTCTAATGAGAATTCTAGCTGATGGATTATCTAGAACAGGTTCGCCAGAAGGAGAAGAGATGTCTAATAGATTATTTGGTCACTCCTTTAGACAATCATTATCTTGGTTTGATTATCATAAACCAGATCCAAATGGATCTACACAATCTGTTATTGCTAATATAGATGCAGATGATTATGTTAGAGTAGATAGAAAATTAAATGTACAAGAAATAGATAATCCTGATTTTAATCCTGATTTACCAGTGGGTCAAAATAATTTAGAAAAGTTGCCTCCCGGAGCTCCTGAATTTAGATTATATCATCATGGAGGATCAGATGATGGAGATGTTATTAAAGATAGTAATGGAAGTGATATGATATTTTATAATTTAGATGATGCTACTAATATGTATGAAGAAATTCATAAGGCAGCAACTGGAACACAAGATTTTAATCCTTATACAAATGAGTATCCTAGTTGGGTAACTAGTGTAGGAAAGGGGGGAGTATTTACAAATGACCCTGCAGCTGATACTTATAAAATAGAAGCTAAATCTTCAGCTAGTCGTTTAGGATTAGTAAATGCTTTTGGTTCAGATAGGTTAAATATGCAAATAGATAAGCAAGCTTATGCTCCATATATATCAAAAGATATGGAAACAGTTATAGATGCTAGTGGATTAAAGTCTAAGTTATCTGGTCAAAAATTAACTGGAGCTTATAGAACTGGTTTATATAATCATTATTTAGGAGATGTGACAGAAGGAGTTGCTGAAAATAGTAAACATGTAGACGGTAGAGCTATGGATATTCAGTATAATACAGAATTAGAAACGTATTTAAATAATAATAAAACTAAGTTAGAAGGTGAGGGTATTTCTTTCTTAGTTCACGGAGAAGGAGCTCAGAAACATATTCATATTCAGTATAACAAGTAATTTTTATGCCTCAAAAACAGCTAAACTATTCGGATCTAGCTAATAAAGCCATTAATAAAGTTAATCCTATTACTAATTTACCTTCGGGTACTACTATTACTGATAAGACTAGTAATATAATAGATCCATCTTCGGCAAAATCTACAATAGATTATACAGCTCTAAAAAAACAATCTAAAAAATCTTCAAGTTTACTTAAGCCTATAGCTCATCCTGGATTTGAATTAGATAAATACGGTTTAGTTCCTGAAGTAAGACTACATCAAGGTCAGGAAGTAGTTGATCGTATACGTGCTAATAATCAGAGATGGTATAAGCAGCTTGGTAATTTTGTAGGACAAACTGTTCTTGGAGAAATAGTAGGGGGAACTGCTATGGGATTTGGTGCTATTGGAGAAATTCCTTTTTTTCTTATAGATGCTGCTCAGGGTAAAAGTGCAGATTTTGATAATTGGTTAATGAGTTTAGGTAATGATCTTAATGAGTGGACTAAAGATAAATTACCTATATATCAAGTAGCTGCTGATAAAGCTTGGCAAATGGATGATTTTGGTTGGTGGATGGGTAATGGAGTATCTATTGCATCTACTTTATCTTTAATGATTCCAGGAATGGGAGCAGTTAAAGGAGTAGGTATGTTGGCCAGAGCTATGAAAATAGCTGATAAAGTAGGAGATACTACTAAGTATTTTGGTAAAATAGCTGTAGGTGCTGGTACTATGAGGCATGGAGAAAATATGCGTGAGAGTTTTCAAGTAGCTAATGATGCTAGAAAATTATCTATGGATCAGTTTAACAAGCCAGGAAATTATGAAGATTTTTTAAATTCTGATTCAGGTAAAGACTTTTTAAGCTTTACTGGGGCTAATCCCGATGATCCTAATTCTAAACAGTTAGCAGCTGACTATATTGCAGCTAAGGCAGGTTGGAGATCTTATCGAGTTAATTCTATTAATATTGTATTTGATATGCTACAGATGGCTCCTATGTTTAGAGGATTTAAAGTAGGAACTAGAAATACTTTTGGTACTGCTAATAAGGTAGCTAAGGCTCAAAGAACAGCTTTGGGTAAAGTAGAACCAGGAAAATTTTCAAGAGCTTGGTCATGGTCTAAGAGTAAACTAAATCCAGTCGTTTCTGCAACAGGTAGACAATTAACAGAGGGTATTGAGGAGGGTATTAACTTTATTGGAGGAGAAGAGGGTTCTTATAAAGCTGAGAAGATTTTAGGTTTAGAAAATTCTAATTTTAGTTCTAGGTTTGGTGAGTATATTAAAGACGGTCATTTGTGGGAGTCTGCATTTTGGGGAGTATTTGGGGGTATAGCTTTTGAGGGAGGTATTGGATTAACTCAGAGATGGTCGGGTTCTAATAAGAATGGGCCTCATAGTGTTCCTGGAAAAATAGCAGAAATAAATCAAAGAAAAACTTTTATTAGTAATGCTACGAATAAACTCAACGCTATACAAAATGCTGATCCTAATTATTCAGATATAACAGGTGATTATAATTTTCAAAATATTACAGAAGAACAAAGACAGGATCTTATTGCTGATGTTAAAAGAGATATGGCATATAATTTAGGATTAAATGCTGCTACTTCAGGTAATATAGACTTGTTGTTAGAACAATTAGAAGATACTAAATTTCAAGAAAGTCTTATAGAAGCTGGAATTGTTGAGAAAGAGGGCATTGATCAATTTATAGATGATATTAAAGAAGATGTGTTAGAGGCTGAAGATGTTTATAAAAAACATACATCTAGATTTATTATATCTTCTGCAACTGGAGCTGCTAAAAACTTGCTTATAAATAAGAGTATAGATCAAGAATTACAAAAAAGTAAAATAAGTAAAAATAAGAGGACGGCAGAAGAGAGAAATACAGAACTTAAACTTAAAGATACTATATACACTTCTACTGAGGGTGATGTAGATCTAGCTCTTAAAAAAAGAGCTTTACAAGAAGCTAAAGCACATATAACGATTGAGAAGGCTAGAGCTGATGGTTTAAAGTATAAATCGGAAGAGGCTAGGGTTGAGGCTAAAAAAAGATATCAAGAAATTATAAACCAGATAGATAGTAAATTAAATGAAATTGATACACAAGTTAAAGAGTCTGGAGAAAAATTACCATCTATTAAAGGTATAGATGAGCGCATTATAGATAATCAAGCGGCTATAGAAGGATATACTATTGCTGAAGGTGTTATAGCTAAAGATATAGCAGATCTTGCAAATAAAAAAGAAGCCGAAAGAGCAGAGAAGGAAATAAAAGAATTAGCCGAGACAGCAAAAGAAGAGCAAATAAAATTAGCTGAAACAACTGTTAAAGATTCATCTTTGGGTCTTACTGATAATTCTTCTAGTACAGAAGTTAGAGAGGCTATTGAAAAACTTAAAGTTACTGAAAAAGGACTTAGAGATAAAGGAATGGAGGACGCTGCTAATATTCTAGCTAAGAAAATAAAAGAATTAGAAGATAGAGTAGGATCAGGAGAAAAAAGAAATGAAGTAAAAGGCTCAAAAAGAAATGTTAAAGGCGAACAGGCCGATCCCCCAAATCCTAATGAGACTCAAGCAGAGAAATTAGAAAGACTAGAGAGACAAGGCCTATTGCCTAATCAATCCGATAAGGATGTTGATGATATGAATCCTACTGCTGAGGATAGTGCTACTGAAGATAATAAAGAACAACAAACAAAAGATGAGTCTGTAGAATTAATAACAGAAACTGAAGAGACTCCTGAATTTACAGAATCTATAACTATAGGAGAAACTGAAATTTTTACATCTATAGGAGCTTTAATTTATAATAATGTATTATCAACTAAAGGAGTTGTTAAAGCAAGTAATGATATAGTTAAGCTATTAAATGCTATAATGGCTCTTAAAGAAGGCGATAAATTAAAAATAGTAGTAATTAATAAACAAGATATTGAATTACATGATAGTAAAGGTAATGTTATAGGTTATATTAATACTATTAAAGGTAAAGAACAATTATTGAAAGGGGCTAAGAATGCCTTGAAAGTAGCAGAGACTAAGGAAGAAAAAGAACATCATGCAAAAAGAGTTAAAAGTATAGAAGCAGAAATTAATACTATTAAAGCTATACGTGATGCTATTGAGACTGGGCGTTCTGATGGTACTATTAAAGATGGGGATGTAGTAGCTGAAATGGAAGTTACTAATAAACTAAGAGGCCAACTTATAACTAATGAAATAGATGGTGCTAAACAATTTAGAGGCGTAAATCAGGCTTTTGGTAAGAGTATAAGTCTTTATATAAATCAAAGAGATACTGTACGTCAATTAGAACCTATATATGATGCTGATGGAAAAGCGATTCCTGTATTTATAGGCTCTGGAATAACAGCTCCCATGTTTGGTCCTGGTGTTATTTATACGTTAATTACAGATAATACAGGTAAACAAATGGCTGTACCTATTTCTACGGCTAATGTAGATACAAGACATGCTGATTTTATATGGGAC
>Ga0209756_1004939_pt1 | contig 10221 bp, 12 predicted proteins | sample ETNvirenome_6_85_FD_184071 | JGI IMG/M metagenome (GOLD analysis project Ga0209756, IMG submission 184071) | Marine viral communities from the Pacific Ocean - ETNP_6_85 (SPAdes) (version 3) | ecosystem: Environmental > Aquatic > Marine > Oceanic | place: Pacific Ocean | collected 2013-06-19
CGCAACAACGAGACCGGAGAACTCGCCCACTATTGGGCCACGGGTGTAAAAGGCAAACCAGGCTCGGAACGCGATTTAGCCGGGCTGGTGTGCAACCTTATAGGAGATAGCGAGTGCATCAATCCCGAGCGCGGTTATACAGGCCCAGATCAGGACACATGGGAGAAGCGCCGTAAGTTCATTGAGGGCAGTTATTTTGGAGAAGGCCCAGAAAATCCAACCAATTAAATGTCTTTGACCATATCCAGCAGGCTTATGCCGTAGAAGTTAGCTAGAGACATCAACTTTGTGACTGAAATCTCAACTTCTCCCTTTTCTAAGCGAGAGTATGCGGCTTGACTGATACAAAGTTGCTTTGCAACGTAATGCTGTGTGTATCCAGAGTGGTCCCGGAGCCGCTTGAGTCTCCGACATATCGCCAGTTGCCTGTGTATTGCCACTTTTGTTTAGTCGCTTACCGGCTAAAAGATACGGTCCTTTCAAATTAGCGGGTAAATTATCCGTATGGATACATCAGTCTGTCGTTACGACTTCGCTCCTATTACCAAGTGCGAAACCACTGACGAGGGATTCCTCAGAGTGTGGGCGCGTGCTGCAAGGGCGGGGACGCAATTGTATCGACGCGCAGATGGATCCCAGGTCCGTGAATACCGTCCTCCCGAGGAGGTCAGCAGCCCGGACTCACTCACCACGTTCGGAATGAAACCCGCAACGTGGGGTCACCCACCCGTGCTTCTCGATTCTGAGAACACGAAACAGTACCAAGTTGGCTATTCCGGTAGCCAGGTTCGGTACAACGATGGTTTTGTCGAAGTTGCCTTGACAGTTACTGACAAGGAATCGATCGACAAGATCCAGCGGAAGGACGCCACTGAAGTCAGCGCCGGTTACAAGGTTGACTTCGATCCCACCCCAGGTCTCACTCCTGAAGGTGAGGATTTTGATGGTATCCAACGCAATATCCGGGTGAACCACATCGCCATCGTTCCGCGTGGCCGAGCAGGCCCCGAGGTCCGACTTCTGATGGATCGGATGGACAGCTCTGATGCTGTTTCCTACGAACCGGAGGCGTCCCAACCAAACCACCTTGTATCTCCCCCACTTATGGCCACCGTCAAACTCGACGGCTTGGAGATCGACCTGCCAGCAGAAACAGCGAGCGCGGTCCAGTCCTATGTAAGGGACGCGGCCCGTTCATACGAAGCTGTTTCTGCCGAGCGCGATGAGTTCAAAACGAAACTCGACGCACTCACGGCAGAGCTTGACTCCACAGCCTCTGAAAAGGAAGCAGCCGAAGGTCGTGCTGATGCTCTTGAGGAGCGTCTAGACGAACTTGAATCTGAGCAGCGTTCAGATATCGCTGAGATCGATCAGCGCATTTCCGAGCGACTCGCAGTTTTCCAACAACTCGCCCCAGCCTTTGCCGAGGATTATCACTTCGACGGCAAAGACGAAGTTCTCTTGTTTGCCGAGGCATACGAGAATCTTCTAGGTAAGGCTCCTCGCGAGGATGCCGATCCTTCTTATGTCCAAGGTGTTGTCGAGGGCGTTCTCGCTACTCAACACGCTGATTCTTCCGACAAGGAGGAGACAACCGCTTCTGATGAAGAAGTCAGCGAAGAGAGCAATCTCGATGCTGCGGATGACCGCGCTGACAGCACTGTTGGTTTGCGTGATGCCCTGGCTGGCGCTGGCCACAAACAGGCCAATCCAGTAGACGCCTACCGCTCACAGCTGTCAGGTGCCTGGAAGTCCACTCTCACCGCCACTAAATAGTCATGGCAGTCACTTACACAGCAACAACAGTTGCGGATCCAGCCGGTGCTCAAGGCTCCTATCCACAGGAACTTGTAGCTGGTCATGAGGGAATGCTTGCTGATTTGCAGGCATACGTCTCTCGCAGCTACAACAATCAGTCAGGTGCAGCACTTCCTTTCGGAAGAATGCTGATGATTGACAACACTCCCACCACCAATTTCCAGTATGCGGTGGATCTGGCGGGTGCTGCCACCAACATCGTTGGAATCTCAATTGATTCCTTCGCTTTCGAGGGTGTATCGAGTGGTAATGGTGCTTATGTACCTAATCCCACCAACCTTCGTACTGACGCTGCTGGCGCTAAGTACGCCGGTTACCCAGACGACCAAGTCCTCAACGTCATGTCGAAAGGCGTGATTTGGGTTTATTCGGCTACAGCCATCGCTTTTGGCGATGACGTGCGTTTCTTCCTTCTGGACAATTCGGGCACAACTGCTGGACAGGACCAGGGCCGTTTCACCAAAACAGCCGCTGCCAACAAGACAGTCAAGGTCGCCACTGGCGCTCGTTGGCTTTCTGAAAGTTCTGCCGCAGGTCTGGCCCTTCTTGAGCTGGACATCCCAGCCGCCACATTCACCGCCGACACCTGATCATGGCCTCTGAAATTCGCAACGACGAGGTTGGCATCTTTCTCGCCCGTGAGCTGGAGACCATTCTGGCTCGCAGCTTCGAGGTCGAGTATGCCGACATTAAATACGCGCAGCTGCTTCCGATTTCCACGGAAGTAGCACCTGGCGCTGATTCCTACACCTATCGAGTATTCGATAAGCAGGGATCCATGAAGGTGATCCAGGACAAGGCACAGGATCTTCCCCGTGCTGACGTTCTGCGCAAGGAAGTAACCAACCCGGTTCGCTCCCTTGGCGCAAGTTTCGCCTACACAGTGCAAGAGACCAGAGCTGCGGCAATGGTTCCTGGCATGAGTCTTGAGCAACGTCGCGCTAATGCAGTGCGCCGTGCTTACGAGGAAAAAGTCCAAGAGATCGCCTTCTTTGGCGACACCCCTAGTGGGATGAAGGGCTTTTTCAACTCAGACCAGACTGACAAAATCGTTCCAGACAAGTGGTTCACCGACACGGCGACCACTACTGACGAGATGCTCGACCTTCTGAACGAGCCCGCCACCAGATTGGTGAACGGTTCCAACATGAAGGAACAGCCCAACACAATGCTGGTGCCTTACGAGGTATTCAGGATCATCTCTACAACTCCACGTAGCGATGCTTCTGATGTAACCGTGATGGAGTTCTTCCTGAGAACGAATCCATTCATCACTGCTATCGAGCCAATCAACGAGCTCGAAGCCAGCAAGTCAGACGGCAATCTGACGAAGGACCGGATCATCACTTATGACCGTTCCCCCGACAAGCTCCAACTGCACATCCCGCAGCCACTGGAATTCCTGCCTCCTACTCGTCAGGAGCTTGAGTTCTCAATCGCTGCCCATTCTCGGATTGGTGGAACCTGCATCTACTACCCGAAGAGTGTGATCGTGATGGAAGAGGACTAATCCTTTAGTCTTCTCTAACCTATTCTGAATAGGACACCACAAGACTTCACCAGAACATGATCATCGTTTATCGCCCCGACCTAGACAACCCACCAATGGACAAGGATTCCTCTTTGGGATTCTCCTTTATGCCCAGTGCTGGTAATCGCAAGGTCGAACATGTCTCACTCAGTGCCGGAGTCCATCGCGACTTCGACTCTGCTGTGTGGGACAAGATAAAGGACAAAGATGTGATCAAGCGTCTTCTCAGCCTTGGTGCAATCCGCATCGAGGAAGAGAAGCCAACGGCACATTTCGGCGCTCCTAGTGCTGCCGAAGTCCCCACTCCAAAGAACGATTCAATCAGCGACTTGTCTTTGACTGACGCACTGCGTCTGATCGAGGATAGTTTCGACCTGGATCAACTGAAGAAGTGGGATGCCAAGGACAAGCGTATTCGGGTGAAGAATGCAGTCTCCAAGAGAGTGACAGCAATTACCACAGGTAACGGCTGAGATGGCAGACCCTACGCGCACCGAATTCTTAGCTCGTTTCCCCGAGTTCGGTGAACAATCCACTGATGTAGTGGACGGTGCGTTAGGGGAAGCCATCCGTATATGTCCAACGACCGGGTGGTCGGCAACGAATCCAGAGTTGATTCGCAATGACGCCATCCAGTATTTGACAGCGCACAAATTGGCGATCCGCACAATGCAGATGGGCCTTCAAGTCGGTGTGATCTCCAGTTCCCCAACTGGAGATCGACTTGACGCCACCCTTTATGGGCAGGAGTACAAGTTAATGCTGGGCACACTCCCAGCTTGCGGATTCTCGTACTGATGACGATTCCGGCTGCCACCGTTGCTAAATACGCCCCTCACGGGAACGCTCAGTTGAGTTTTCAGCTGGCGAATGAGGTGTATTCAACGGATCCAGCGACCGGGAACACGATCACCACCACGTCAAATTCCGAGAGTGTCGAATACCTAGCCGCCATAAAACTCCAATCCCCCGATTGGAAAGGCGAGCCCGGTGCCGACACCACGACGTATTCCTGTGAAGGCCGCCTATTAACTCCAGCAAAACTCGATACCCGTATCACCAACGGCTCCCAAGCCGACGCTGTGATCAACGGATACCGAGGACGGTTTGAGTTTGTTTGGGATCTTTCGATGCCGAAGAACGATTATTCGGACTTACGGCAACAGATCCGTGGAGTGTTCCGTGTCATCGGAGGCCCCTGATGGCAACACCACGCAAGAAGCTTGATCTAGAAGGTGCCACTGACCGTGCGGTTAGTGCTGCCATTCGTCAATTATCTACGTGGCTGGATACTCGTTTCACTGAAGAGATTTCTGCAGTGAAGTGGGAATATCCAACCGAACCTGAAGTTCGGGACATCGTGGACACTGGCAGGCTTCGCGCCAGTCAGACAAGGCAGATCAACGGTGACGAGGTGACTTTCACCTGGCCCGTCGAATATGCAACCCAAGTCCACGAGGGCGGCGTTTCAACACGTACGCGCCAGCCATTTCCTGGCAGGCCCTGGACGAAAGCTCCTTTAGCGGAGGTTTCAAAGAAATTCGGTGAACTACTCCAAGCGGAGATCAAGAAGGAGGACAGGAAGTTATGACTTCCGGTGTTGTCCCTCCGATTACCTGGCTGAGAACCACTATCGGGACTCACATTCTCGATTTGTTTGAAGCTGATGGCTCTTTAAAGGCCAGCAGCGAATGGCCAGGCAGCTACACACTTCCGAATGACAGTTTGATCCCTGCTGTCTACGTCGTTGGTTCCCACATGGTCCCCACTGAGTGGACTGTGAACGGGATCGAATGCACGATCGAGGAAGTCCCTGAGATCACAAGTCCAGGTTCTTATAGCGGTGTTATCTCCGACGAGAGATGGACTGTCCGTTTTACGAACTACGGCACCCTTGAGGGAACGCAGATGTCAACGACCTTGCTGGATATCAGCAGGAGATTGGCCCGAGCATTTCCCTTGGACCCTGTCACGTACATGGCCCGCACTGACGCCACATTCGAGGCGCTCAGCATACGGATTCTCGGATCCGTTATCAATCCCCCGATCCCCTGAGGACTAATCATGGCTGATTATGCCATCGGGCTGTCATTCCACAAGGCGAACCGTACGCTGGTCCGTGCTGTGGAACTGACACCCCCAAATCGCTACTTCGCAACACGTTCCAGCGCAGGTGCAATCACACTGCCCCAGACTCACGCTGCATCTCCTGATGCGCTGGCCTACATTCAATTGCAGGGATTGACACAGGTCAATTTCCAGATCAATGACAGTAATCAGGACTTCCGCCTACTTGGTGACGACGGCTGGAATGACAGTCTGATCACAGGTTCAGGCGTCCAAGCTTCCTGCACGGGCTATTTCCTGAAGGACACCGAGCTCGGGAGTAACGCTGTCCCTGAATTCAGGGGTGGATACGATGAAGGCTTCGCTCTGATCGAAAAGTCCCGATACAACAAGGACTACGAGATCTACATCGAATTCCTTAAGGAGCTTGGAGCAAAGAATCCAGCTGGTAGTGCCGCTGGTGATGATTTCATCATGTACGACTACAGCGGGTTCAACGCCGTAGTTTCCAACTATTCGGAGGCTGCCAACCCCGATGGTCTGACTGAAGTAAGTTTTGATCTGGTCTCCAGAGGCAAGCCAGTCTTCGGTCTGTATGACTCTGATAATGCCACTCCGATTCCATACGGCGGTATCCAGTAGGAACCGAGCTCGGAAAGAACACTGTGCCACCCATATCCCATGGGTGGTTTTTCTTTGTGTGGAAAAGTGAGTCGAAATAGAAAGCACCGTGCTGTCAGAAGGTGCCTTCTATCCGCCCCGATCCACGATTAGTTTATACGATTAGCGGATTAAACGTCAATATCCCTTAGTCTTGTAATAGAGCCCCAAACAGGAGTCGCGTGTCGAAGCATGATCTACTCATAGGTCAAGACGCAAATGTATTTGCCGTCAATTGTGAGTTTGACGAGGAGGAGGGCACTCTCATGTGTGGAGCCCTCTATTTAAGTGCAGGGATCAAGCGGACTTCTATGCGCTTAACGGATAAGTCTGTTAAGCTGTCAATTGAAATACCTTCGGAACTACTGCGCACTCCAGCGACCTATAAAGCTTGGAATGTTCAGTTGCCTGCACACTTATGAGCAAGTATGCATCCATACTTTTCACTCCCAATGAGTATCACTCCATTGGTCCGTTCCGCTTCCCCATATACAAGGATCTGACACCTGGAGAGTCCAAGGGAATCGAAGAGATCACCCGCAAGCAGTCGAAGACCACGTTTAAATCGATCAAACTGGCTCAGCAGATAGCCAAGGACAAGGAGATCACCACGAAAGAGGCCATTGATCTGATGGGAAGCATCGGTGACGATGACAAGGAGAACCTGGCCTTGGATTACGCAGAGCAGCTAGAGCAACTACAGGGTGACAATGTAGGGGCAGTAGAACAACAGTGTGAATTCGTAACTTTAGTAATGCGCTACCGAGGAGAGGCCAAGCTAAAGAAATCGTGGGACAAGCTTTCAGATTGGTCAATGGATGACACTGAGGCGATGCCCACCAAGTTGCTTGAAGAGGTATTCCAATTCATTCTTTGGGAACGTGATGGATGGCCTGAAGTGGGAAAGCCCGAGGAAGATCAAGCGCTACTACCTCCCCAGACGATCTCCTAGAGATCACCGATAAATACCTCCGCAGTTCCCCACCGGACTGGGAGGAGGTTTATTACCGAGTACGGTTCTCTCCATTAGGGTCGGACTTCACAGCAGAGAGCTTCGTTCGCACACCGATAGGTCTGATTCGTCAAATAATCCATCGAATCGACGATCAGGAGAAGTACAAGGCAAACGTAGATTCTGTAACTTCGGCTCAATTAGCTTGTATCGTCCTGCAGACAGCCCATGCTTTTTCAGGCAGTAAGAGGAAGCCACCTGAGTCCAAGCCAAAGGACTTTCTCCCCTATCCCAACTGGAAGCCTCGAAATTCAGAGGAATTAGGCCCAGATCCAGCCACGTCTCACATACTCGCAACTTTAGTTCGCTCAAGGAGAATCCCCATGTATGTCTATGCGGCACTAATGAAGCCTCCCGAGACCCAGACCTAGAATGTGCGTATCGAATATGGCGAGATTAAGTGGCCGGTTATTCAGTTAGCGTCAACGCGGATATATCGCAGGCGAAGCGTTCATTTGAGCAGCTTCAAAGGATCGCCGACAAGGCGACCCGAGCACGGAAGATAGCAGTAAACGTAATAAACGTAAAGGCATATGGCAACGCATTTAAGTCAGCAGGTAAGGCAGCCTCGACAGCTGTAAAGACTGTTTATACGAGTACAGAGGCAGTAAGGGATTCAGTAGGTAGGCTCGCAAAAGATACAGATCCTAAGGTATTCCTTACAGGATCTTTCGAATCCGCAACAAGATCTGCGATGAAATTGGTAGATGTTACGGCAAAAGTCACAATCGCTTTCTATGGTATCAATGCTGCTGTTGGTGTTTTAAAGCGGAGTTTCGGAGGATTCTGGAGTCAAACTATTGGCCAAGCGGCTCGTTTTGAAGAAACACTGCTGAAGACCAAGACCACACTGGCATCTACGAATGATGTGTTCGTAAATGGTCAGAAGATTACTGATCCACTTGAGAAGATCAATGCACTGAATGGTTCTATTGATAAGCGGGTTGAATCTATACGCCGTCGCACCTTGGATCTAGCAGGTGTCACCTCAGGTCAAGTCGTAGAGGTTTTTGGGGTTGTAGCCAGTCAGGCGGGTCAAATTGGGATCAACCTGAAGCAAGCTGAAGATTTAGCAATTAACTTCGCTGGTGCTCTTGGCACCTTCGGTATCCCATTACGTCAGGCCAGACAGGAAGTCACTTCGATTCTCCAGGGCAACATCAGTGTTGACTCTTACTTGGCTAAAGCTTTAAACATCAAAAGCGAGGATATTCAGAAAGCGAAGTCGCAGGTAGGGGGTGTCGCCAAGTTTCTGGAGGAACGACTGGGGACTGCAGTAGCAGGACAGGCACTAGCGGCACGGGGACTAGCGGGTGTAACTTCCAACATCGTTGAGGTCTGGGAAGAATTCACGAGAGCGATAGGTACAACGAGCCTCGATCCCTTGTTGAATGGGTTGACATTGGTTTATCAGGTACTGATCAAATCTCTTAGTACCATAACAGATATTGGTGGTCGTATAGGAAAGATCGGTGCAACGATTGGGACAGGCTTAGCAGGTGCCGCCGGATTTAATAGTTTAAGTTACGAAGACCTATTTAAGGATGCGACAGGTGAGAAATTAAAGGAAAGTTCGGTTGCCGTTTTTAATCAGATCAATACGGCTTTAGGTGCCTTGAATGCCAAGCTGTCCCAAATGATGGATAGCTTATCAGGTGCTTTTAGTTCCATATTTGGAGTTCTGGCAGGTTCAATCGCAAACCTAACCAAGGCGTTTTCTGAATTAGCATCAGTTGTTGTTGATTTGAGCCTTGCTCAGTTTGAGTCGCTCGTAGGCACGTTAGCTGCAGTGGCACCACTTCTGGGAGGGACAATAAGCTATTCAGCGGAACTAATTAGATTGTGGGCTAACTTCCTGAAACTGCCAATTGTTGAAGGGATTGTGCGTATGCAAGTTACCTTCAAACTATTAGAAGCTACAGGTGTCATAGCATTCGCCACCTTGATCACAAAGATAGTGTTATTCAAGGGTATTGTACTTGCTGCGATAAGGGGTTTCTTTGCGATGGTTCAAAAAGTCAAGGTAGGTATAGGGATGATACTCAAAGCGCTAGGCACACTGATGGTGACTATCGGTAGGGCTACGCAAGCATTCATAAGTATGGGTGTTGCCACTGGGGCGGTATCCAAGAAAGCCGCCTTTGACATGGCGAAGTTAAATGCACAGCTAGTAATGATAGGCAAAACAGCCAGAAAGAGCGGCCTTAGTATTGCAACGATGGGAGTAGGTGTCAAATCACTGGCAGGTAAATTTAAGGGCTTTATCAAAGCCAACTTGTGGTTGATCGCAGTCCAGCTGGCATTAGTTGCTCTTGTCGAGATCGTATCTGCTTTCCAGAGACATGCATCTCGTGTAGCAGAAGATAAAAAGCTACAGAAGTCAATCAAGTTGTTGGATGACACAGCAGAGAAGGCAGCCAGTGGCGGGCTCTCTTCCTTAGAGAAGCGTCTTCGTGATATAGCAACAAGTGATTTGAAGAGTAAGATCGACGAACTTACGAGTTCTCTCAAAGAAAACCTGGATAAGCAGGTAGTAGGAGAGATAACAATAGGAGGACATGCCGGTAGAAATGCAAGGAGGGCGCAGATTCGTTTAGCGGACCTGATCAAACAGCAAAAGAAGGAGATTGCGGAATTAGAAGCCAAGCTAGGTGAGAACAACGCAAAAGCAGATGCAGAGATACGTGCCAAGAACGAGAAGAAGTTAGTCAAAGAGATCGCTGCATTAAAGCGCCAACAAGAAGATGCAGTATTCAACAAGCGTATGGAGGTAGCTCGTAAGGAAGTGGATTTATTCCGAGCTATAGGACAGCAGAAGATCCGTGAAATGGACTTAAAGAACAAGAAGCTGATTGAGGGCGAAGAAGGTGCATCACGCACAGCCCTTGAGGCATTGAACAGGTATTTAGTGACCCGCAAGAAAGGCGAGCTTGATGCTGAAGCCGCTAAGCAACAATTACAGCTGACGATGCAAAGCCGTGAAAAGTTAGTAGAAGATTATCGTTTCAAGATTCAAGAATCAATCAACAAGCTACGCAAGAAGATTGGCCAATTCGAGCTCGAAGTAGGTAAAAAACGCATTGAACAAGCCAATGAAGAAGCTGCTGCACGTAGCGGGACCGGCACTTCAAAA
>Ga0209756_1004953_pt1 | contig 10197 bp, 10 predicted proteins | sample ETNvirenome_6_85_FD_184071 | JGI IMG/M metagenome (GOLD analysis project Ga0209756, IMG submission 184071) | Marine viral communities from the Pacific Ocean - ETNP_6_85 (SPAdes) (version 3) | ecosystem: Environmental > Aquatic > Marine > Oceanic | place: Pacific Ocean | collected 2013-06-19
AGTTTGATGTTGTTTGATATTCATGTCGCCAGACCTTAGTAACTTTTCTTATTGTGTCTCTATCTTCACTACCTTCTATTTTCTGCAATGCAGAAATAATATCTTTATAATAATCATTCTCTACCATATTAGCGTCTCCAAATTCAACACTACTCTTGCTCCATACTTATCAATAATAAATGGCAACTCTTGATAATCTGCCAGCGCATCCTTTAGTTTCTTTTTATCTTCTGCCCAGAACAGAAAGAATCCGCCTCCACCTGCTCCGATTATTTTCCCACCACTCGCTCCACCTATTGTGGTTGCTACATCATGAACTCTATCCAGCTCTGAGTTACTAATGTTACCAGCAAACTTTTTCTTTAATTCCCAATTTTGTCTTAACGCAATTGGAATGGCTTCAACATCTCTAAGAGCCAAACGCTCTGAAAGCCGCTCTGCTACTTCAACATTTTCATGCATATTATGAATTATTTCTTGATCACTTATAAGGTTTTCTTCTTGAGTAGCTAATATATCTTTGGATTCTCTTGTTACTCCAGTATAAAATAAATGAAGATTATCGGAGATGTCTCTTAGGTCTTGGTCACAAAAACCAAATCCACTTATGTCTTTATAAGCTCCTCTACTAGTGTTGTCTCCAAACGCCATTTTATTAAATCCACCAAATGCGGCTGCATACTGATCCTGTATTCCAATAGGTTTTTTACACTTATCTATCTCTATGTAGCACGCTTGCTTCGCCAAAGCTTCTTTACTAACATAACGACCTTCCAAAGTATGTAAAGCCAATAAGAGACCCACAAGAAAAGAGCTACTACTTCCCAATCCAGTGCCCTTTGTAGGTATATCAGCCCAGTTAATAATTTCGACTCCATACTTTACATTCATAAATTTAAGAGTTTCACGAATAAAGTCATGCTGTATGTCATCAATATTATTTACATCAACCACTTCATTATCAGAATACTTCAAATAAACCTTATCGTCAAACCTTTTCTTTACCAACACATAAACGTATTTGTTGATAGTTGCATTGATGCAAGTAGCTGGATGCTTTATATAATATGAAGACATATCACTTCCGCCGCCTGCAAAAGTGATTCTTAATGGTGTTTTAGTTATAATCATTTTAACTCAATTAAACTCTTTCTTATTTCTCTTACTTGTGCCTCTAAAACATTTAGCTTATCAAAGATGCTTTCAATCTTTTTTGTTCTCTTTAAATCCGCGGTATGCTGATCTGGAAACTCAAACTCAAGCTGGTTGGGATTCTTATCCAGTTTTACACCACTAACATCATCATAAATCTCACGGCGGTAAATCGTCGTGCCGTTGTCGGGACTTTCGTAAATATAGTTTTCTTTATTGATATCTATTTTCTTAGCGTTAATTCTTTCACGCATTTCTTTATCAACCCTAACCGTCATTTCTTTTCTCCCATAAACTCTGCACAGTTTTTCTTACACCTTCTTCAAAAGAAATCTTAGGAACCCATGCCAACTCTTCTTCAGCCTTTGTAATATCAGCTAAAGTAACTTGTGCTTCATTTGGTTGGTCATCTTTATACTCAACTGAATATGGTATATTCCCTTTAACTTTTTTACAAGCATCAAATACTTTATGATAAACTTGCAGAATAGAATGATTTTTGCCAAAGCCAGCGTTGTAGGTTTCACTGCCATCTCGATTTCCCCTAACAGCCAAAGCTGCCATATGAAAATCAGTTAGGTCATCAATATGTAGAAAATCTCTTCTCTTTGAGCCATCACCATAAATTATAGGAGTTTTATTATCAAAAAGACAAGATGCGAAAGAGCCGACCACCGGAGGTATATCTCTCTCAAGATTCATAGAAGGCCCATATATATTGGTGTATCTAAACAGGGTAGTGCCTATATCGTTTGTTTTACCAAAACTTCTTACAAATTGTGATGCTGCCATTTTAGTAATAGCATAATACCCCATTGGAGTTATAGTATTAGGTGCCATCCATTCAGTTGTTGGATAATGCTCATCTTCAGTAAATGAGTCATATTCGGCTGACGTGTCGGAGAAGAAAAAGTGTCTCGCTCCAAGCTTCTTGGCTTGTTTTAGAATATTTAGTGTGCCTTTGATATTTACATCTATCGCTTCATCGGTGTAGTCACGCACCCAATATAATTCGCCCCTTGCCGCAAGATGCCACACAAAATCAACATTTGTATGTATATTATCACAACACCACGGGTCGCAAATATCGCCGTTTTTAAAATGAAATTTAGGGTGGTCAATAAAGTCACTCATATTTTCCAAAAAACCACAATCAAAATTATCCAAGCCAAAAACTTCGTGCCCCTCTTTGAGAAGCCTACGAGCCAAATGACTGCCAAGAAACCCCGCGCAACCTGTAATTAAGCTCTTTTTAGCCATCACTCATCATCCTTCTTGTTTCCAACTCGCTCATTATATAACTCCCGTTTTCTTTTAGTTATTTTTTCTCTATTCTTATCAATCTACTATAATAAATCGCGGCATCATTATCAACTATTAGAGAAGCGATTTATAAATGTTTAGCTGTGCAGCACTCATCTTTACATCCGTCACTTTCTGATATTGTTGATAAGCCGTTTCGCTCAAAGCTTCATAATCTACTTCCTTGTCTATGAAAGCGCGCATGATGCGAGTATATTCCTCAACATCGCCACCCAACACAATAAAACCTCCGGCGCCAGTTGTTTCCAGATGCCCTTGGAATGTCGTGCCGTAATGAGATATTAGCGGCACTCTGTGGGCAAACCCTTCATAATGAGCGCCAGAATTACACTCACCATCTTTCCGCGCATGTGCTTGCACATCAATAGTATTATAAAACTTCGACAACCTCACCTCATCGGTTGTGCGCTCAATATATTTAGCATTTTTAATACCAAAGCGCCCAACATCACTCCTACATTCTCGGCTTGGCGCCACAAGCACAAGAAACACATCATCGCGCTCAACTTCTGCATAAGCTCTAATGTTGATATTTTCGTAAATACTTGCATCATCTCTTCCTATTCTTCCAAAAACAAAAGCATCATCTGGAATACCCAGTTCTTCTCTTAAGTTTTCTGTGGAGTAAGGAGCTTCAATCGGATTTCTTACTACACTATGGTCTGGGTAATATACACCCTTCTCCGGTATGCCTGTCTTACCTGCCATATGCTGGACGTGCTTTGATACATAAATCACTTTACTTATATCTATTGTATCGTCTTGATTACCAAATACGGAAGTTGATACAAAATGTTTTGTATGCTGTTTTATTTCGCTTACGAAAGGATATTCTGGAATACCAGCAGAATATCTGTGCAAAATAAAAGGTTTGAGTCCGTGTATAGTGCTTAATAATTTTGCAGGAGACTCGTAACATATCATTTTCTCCGGACCTACTATTTCTTTAAAATAAGGCTCTCTAGTGTTATCTCCGTCTGCCTTATATGCTACATAATGATCAAACGTGTTATCCTTAATAAAGTGTTTTAAAAATATTTGACACATCTTTTCTGTGCCACCCATTGTAAGATTATTATGATGATGAATTACAATAGGTTTTTTTGTAGATGTATCAGATACAGATAAAGATAGAGAAGCTAAACTTGGTCTTAACATTATATCGCCATTGTGCTGCCATCTGCTTGGCGTACATCATTTAACACATTATGCTTTATCTTAATGCCTAAATACTTACAGATGTTATGGCCCTTTTTAACATTATGGTGCGTTAGCAATTGTTTCTTTAGGTCGTCATCGTGTTCGTGAATTAATTTATATTTGTCTGTATACCTATATCTTGGATGTCCATCTCGCTCTAACTGAAACCATTCATTTAAAATGTTTGGATCAACATTGTTCATCAAATCATCGTTGGTTTTATTATCTCTAATTTCTCTTACTTCACCATCAGAAACTGCTTTGTTAAGCGAATACATCGTCCACTCTTCCATATTCTCAAAACCTAATTCAGTACCCGACATTTCATTTTCTAACCACTTGTTTGCCTTACGACTGGCTAATACTCTATCTTGTATAGGAAGTAGCTTCTGTAGAAAATCTCTTCTGAAAAACATACAATCAGTCATAGCCCAATGATGTGTTTGATGATACCCTGCAGCAAAACCCTTACCACTCTCAACAAACTCATTCATCGCCGTCACAAAACCTTCTTCTGTCAAAAACCAAACATCAAAATTAAAGATAGCTACATAAGGTCTATAACCGCTGCGAGCAAACTCTAAACCCGAATTAAAAGAATCTAACGCGCCATAACCATATCCTGTATTTTCGGGTAAATAAATGAATGTGTTTTCTCCACAACCCGAAGCACAATCATTTTGGTCACCATTAAATACAGTAGTGATCCAGACCTTCTTACCATAATCAAGCCAGTTGTATCTAATGATTTCCAAGTTATGTCTGTAATCTTGAGTGCGCTGACAACCAATTAAAATAATATGTACATCTTTTGGATCTAACATTTTCTCTCCCTTACACAAAAACCATCAAGTTATGAGGCCACCAAAAGGGACAATCCTCTGGCTTACCCCAACTTTTAACTTTATTTAATAAATCTTGATTAAAAAGATATCCAATATCTTTCATTTTCTTCATCCAATATTCTCGCTCTTGGCAATTTACATGCTTCATTCCATGTTGAGCGGGTGGAGCTGCTGTAAGCAAAATAACATCGGGATCATCTTTAACGAGGTTATGCAGAAACACATCTGCATATTTTTCTTCTATATGCTCAGCTACTTCAAAACTTTGAGCAAAATCAATGCTCCAATCTTCTTCACACATAATGTCTCTTAAATCCCACTCAACAACAACTTCCTTTGTTTCCTCTGACATCGTTTCCCATGCATTACTACTGCCTTCAATACCTGTTGTTTTAACATTATATTTTCTATATTCATCTAACCACTGACCGGTACCACATCCTACATCCAAAACATAATTAGGTTTAAACTCTTCCATTATTTTAGGAACAAAATATTCAGCTAATATCTTTTGCTCATTAGCATTATCGTTCCATCCAAAAAAACTTTCAGTATATGTTTCGTTTAAAACATATCTATCTTTAGTCATTATAATAATTCTTCATACAAATCTAAATGTTGTTTTGCGATTACTTCAGGATTGGCTTGGCGCTCCCACTTCTTTACACACCTCTCACTCATCGCTTTATAGTCAATAGTTCCATCCTTGAAAGCTCTCATAATTCTTGCATACTCATCTGCATCATTCTTAATGGAGTTAGAGCTATCTTCACAAGTAAAGTTAGATACGCCAATACTACGAGAGTATTCTAAAATATCGGGAATACTTGATGGGTTAAGATTTTGCCATACGTTATGAAAATTATCTTTTCTATTTACAACAAAACCACAATCACCAATTTCTTGTATGTGACCATTGTAAGGAATACCATAGTGGCTTACAACAGGTTTACCATGCGAAAAACCTTCCCAAATATTGCCAGGATTACATTCGCCATCCTTACGACTATGAGCTACTACATTAAGAGTATTATAGAATTTGCTTATTCTTACATCATCCAAAGTTTTATCTACATAACGAATATTAGTAACACCTAATTGCTCAGCTCTCTTTTTTAACACTTCAGAAGGTGCTAGTGCCACAAAGTATGTATTGTCATCTTCTACCTGCGAAAACCCATTTAGATTGACAGGATCGTAAATATCATTATCATCTCTTCCTATCCGACCAAACACAAACGCATCTTGTGGAATACCTAACTCTTCTCGTAAATCTTCATCGGTTAATGGAGCTTCTACAGGAATAGGAATTAATCTAATAGTTGGCCCGAATACTCCTGCACAATGTTGCATATAGTTAGATATATAAATAACCCTACTCAACGGAATACTTTCATCTACATGACCAAAAATAGCAGTGGATATAGTGTGCTTAGCTTGCTCCACAATCGGAGGGGCGAAAGGCATTTCGGGTTGGCCAGAAGTTTGACGATGTAAGATGTGTGGCTTAATCTCTTTAAGTATTTCATAAAGCTCGGGCACCGAAGCATAGGAAATCATATTATTCTTACCAAGAATTTCTTCAAAGTAAGGCTCTCTTTCTAATTCGCCATGAGCCTTATATGCCAATACATGATGAAACTTATTTTCTACTTTATTAAAATACTTACAAAGAAGCTGAACCACTTTGGCTGTGCCGCCGATGCCTAGATGATGCAGATAATGAACAACTAACTTTTTATTAAATGGTAGGTTTATATTCTTCTTAACCTGTTTAGCTTCCATTCTATATTGGTCTTGCTCTCTTTTGATGCCAGCCTTTTGTCTCTCTAATGTTTTTGGATGTTTACAGTGAACACCAACTAATGCCGCATCTTTCTTTACATTTATAATTCTTTCGTGTGTCCGCCCAGCAAACTTACAATGGGACTTAAAAATTCGCTGCTGATAATCGGGGTAATTAACCCAATTGAAATAACTTAAATTCCAAGAATTTTGTTCGGCAAATTCTGGCGTTACTCCATCTACTGTATTAATACGCGGAACATTAACACAATCAACGCCACGCTCATCAGCATCTCTAATATACCAAGCTATTTGGTTCCAGAATATCGGCTCATATGTTTCATCAGCATCAATCCAGATACGCCATTCTTGACTAGCAGCATCTAATGAATTGTTTTTTTGAATCTCAAAATTATCAGCCCACTTTCTGTGAATAAGCTCTATAGCGCCACAATGAGGTGCGATCGCATCATACTCATTAATAATATCTATCGTCTTATCTGTTGAGCCACCATCTGTAATAACAAAGTCACTAGTAACGTATGGCGTTACGTTTTCCATTGTAGCTCTAATGCATTCTTCATCGTTATACGTAATCATGCATACAGAGTATTTTTGTTCTGGACGTTTCTTATTCTTATAAAGATAATCAAACTTATCAAAAATCTCGCAGGGCTCCTCCTGCCCCTTCATGACTCTACCCGCGAGGCTGGAATCGCCTGGTGGAATAGTTGCTTTCGCGGTTTGGACACAATTAGTTTCGATGTAGCAGGTGTCCCAAAACGGATGACTAATCTGTGGAGCGTGGTTTTGGATGAAGAAATGATTTTTAGTGTAGAAAACAACAGTAGGAATATTAAGGCGGCTCGTAATTTCCCAATCCCATGAGTTACACGCGATACAGCCACTAACATTTTTCAGCAGAGCTATAGTATCATTTACATTATGGTTCATCGCATCAATGTATTCTATATCTCTCTTATCACAATACTCACGCAAACCCCAGTCTTCATCTTTTATGCCGACAAAGGTGGGAGTATATCCATTTTCACCTAATAGCTCGCAGGTTTCTTGCCAGAACTCTTTTTTCCAGAACCTGCCATTATCCACGTCGGACTGAAACCCTTCAGCATTGCCTTCGGATGTAAGAGGATGAATAGCAACCGCTTTCTTTTCTTTTATCTGCTTGACTACCTCTTGTGTCTCGGCCGAGGTCTCATCGGTTTTATAGTCGTATGGAAACTGTAATGGGTATTTGTGAAAGTCTGGGATTTTATTAGAAAAAATGGAATCGCAAAATGAAACATCCATAAAAATATCGCCAGGCTTGCATACCTTCTGCTTGAGAAAATCCTGCATTTGCGGAAGTTGATTATGAAATCCGAGATTCTTTATCAGCTTTGCTTCATAGCCCTCACGCTCTAAAGCTTCTTTGGAAAACACCGGCGACTTACCGAAACCACCAAGATAAAAAATCGGCTCGTGGTTAGGGTGCTGCTCCAACATTGCAGGTATTCTTGTGATTAGAGATAAACTATCTCCCAATCCTGCAAGCTGTAGTATTACTAACTTATGCTTTTTATTATTCATTAAAATATAACCTCTTGATTGTCAAACGCGACGATGCCTGTCCCGGTTCCTGCAGCAAAATAGTTTTTACTAATATTATATTTAGGTATATCAATAGAATGCCACCAGTTGCGCATTGATGGGTGAGCATTCTCTTTGCCAGGCTCTCTTCCCATTCCAATATCGTCACAAACCATTACGCCTTTCCAGTTATTATCTATCAAAAAATTTAAAACTTTGTCTTCTTTTATACCATCATGCGGATCAACATCTAAAAAAATCAATTCACTAGATAAAAATATTTCTTTATCTGATTTAGGCTGGATCCCCTCTAACATTGCCATACCAGACCAATTACTTTCTATACAATTACCTATAATATATTTAATATTTTCAAATTCTATTTTTTCAAATAGCTCAGCAGCTTCTTCGCGGTGCTCAATATCATAACTATATACTATGTTTGACTTATTGTGAGCTAAAGCTGCAGCGCTTTCACCTCGATGAGTGCCTAGATCAACAATAATAGAATTATTAAAGTAAGTGGAGAGCTGGGATAAAATCGCATAATAACAATAGGGTGGAGCTGTGCCAAATTTATCAGCAAGTTTCTCTACTATAAAAGAATAACTTATATTCATATCCTTACAGATCTTTTTCTGGTGTTTCCTTATTCTCCGCTAAAATTTCTGCCGCCTTGGCTCTTGCTTCTTCTTTATTACCGCCAAAATAAGCATATGCATGGCCTTCTTCAACAAGTATATCACATACATTGCCTGCTGTAACTTCGATTTCTCCAAGTACTCTGCCAAACTTTCCTACACCATAACTAATCAACGTAAATTCGCCGTCGTCGGCCTGTAACAACCCAATCAATCTTGACTTTGCTGCTAAACCCTTTTTCTTTTCTTCTAGATCTCTTGTTCTCGATTCCCAAGTATCAATACCCATTAGGCGAACTCGCTTCTTAACAAAGACAGAGAATCCTAAATCAATCCGACAATCTAAAGTGTCGCCATCAATTACTCTTATTAGTTGTGCTTTATATTCAAACATCTTAATCTCCCTTGCAAACTATTCTTATTTCGCCCACTTGATTAAATAAATTATTATACTGCTCTTCGTCGATCACTTCCTTATTATGAATATCATATATTTTATATTTACAATCTTTAAGAATGGCATACACATCCATAATATCAGCATTATATAATTTTAATAAGTGTTGATGGATCTCTAAAAACATTAATGGTTTATATTTTTTTAATGTTTCCTTTGCTCCCATTAAAACTTTGTATTCATAACCCTCTACATCTATCTTTATAGTATCAACATCAAACTCTTCTTTAAAACCAAGGTAGTTATGATGAACTTTTTTTCTTTCATCCTCAAAGACTAAATCTAACCCATACTTTTCTTCTTCACTGCCCATTTCCGCCAACCATGTAAAATTATCCAACGACACCATCGTGCCCGCTGCTCGGCCACCTCTATCAATAATACCGTGATATTCATCTGTCTTCTCAAAAAGAGCAACAAAAGTTTTAGTATCTTCCATTAAAATTTCAACAGTGTCTTCTTTATCACCAACAAATAAAGGAAATAATTTTATACGATCAAACCAATCATTATGATCTAAAATTTCTACGGCAGTGCTTAAACCAAATGGGCTTGGCTCAAAACAATAAGCTCGTTTCTTATTATCGGTATTATTGTTAAGGCAAAACACCAAAGAAAAGAAACCAATATTGCCACCTATATCAAACAAACTCTGCCGATCTCTGGTAAGCTCAATAAAATTCTTTAGCTCCCAACCTTGGCCATTTGTCGTGTCCCATTCGGTATTGTAAGCAGTGACAATATCTTGGTGTTTGTCGGGTAAATCTATCTGTAAAGTATCTTGTATATTACAAATCACTCTTTATTACCTTTACTCATATTTTCAGCAGCCCATAGTGGCTGTAAGTTTTCTAACGCCCACTAAATCAAGTTAGTTTTGTCCTAATAAATATATACATATAATATAGACAATTTTGTCTCATAAATCAAGGATTTTCATTTCTTATTCTTTCCAAAATAGTAGTGGTTGAAACACCCTCTATCAAAGGCGCAGCTAAAACCTTTCCCCCATAACTTTCTACATACTTTTGCCCTACAATACTATCTATTTCTGCACAAGATTTTGTATTATAGTTCCCACCTTTAACCAGATACTCTGGTTGCAGTTTTTCTATAACAGGAAGGATACTTTTTGTATGAAATACTATAATCTGTTCAATACAATCAATCGCCTCTAAAACTGCCAGCCTATCCTCTTGTTTCA
>Ga0209756_1004960_pt1 | contig 10189 bp, 4 predicted proteins | sample ETNvirenome_6_85_FD_184071 | JGI IMG/M metagenome (GOLD analysis project Ga0209756, IMG submission 184071) | Marine viral communities from the Pacific Ocean - ETNP_6_85 (SPAdes) (version 3) | ecosystem: Environmental > Aquatic > Marine > Oceanic | place: Pacific Ocean | collected 2013-06-19
ACTTCCCCAATCTCCACCTTTTCTAAGTTTCTTTTCCCAATCAGAGTCCATTTCAACACCAATTTGTCTCATAAATTGCGGGAAAGCTTCTACTTGTTCGTCAGCCGTGTAATCAGCGAACTCATCTGGTTTAAAAACAAATTCTCTAACATCTTTAAGAGGATCATGAAGGTGATGTACACTGAGACCTCCCGAAGCCTCTTCTGCTAACTTTGAAAGATCTTGATTTAACTCTAAAGCTCTACCAGTAATTAGAAATTGTTTTAATTTTTCATTATAGTTTTGAGAAACTTCATCTTTACCAACAACCTCTACAAGTCCACCCATTAGCTCACCGTTTTCCGCAGCGTATAATGTTGATGCGTTAAAATCGTCAGCAGACTGTCCAACTTTTATAGATCCAATGCCAGATTTCCAATTATGACCAACATCACCATGAGCGCTTCTGTACATATCGATAGCCGCTACTAAATCTAAGTAGTTTTGTTTTTGTTGTTCTCTTAATTGAGTTGGTCCATTCCTTTCTGATAAAACTATAGCTTCTTCCTCGTCTTCTTTACTTCTAGATATGATATCGTTTGGATCCGCATTGTTTTTATCATCTTCACTGAGTTCATGCCAATGTACATATGTTCCATCTTTTTCATAAAGAGTATACATACCGTTTTTCTCGTTCAATTCTGCCGCCTCATCGAGTTTTCCTTCTTGCATTAAGTTAAAAACGTCTTCATTATAACCGCTAAGTCTAGCGTTATCTACCCAACCTTGAGTTACGACATCATCTGCATCTTCAGGATTATTTTCATCAAATTGATTTTCTCTAAATTTCTTCCTTTTATTGTTTATTAATTCCGTAATTTCTGAACGATCTGTATTTTCACTAAAGAATCTTTGACGAAACATCTTCTTTTGATAATCACCCTCAGGTGTAGCGAGATCAACATCACGAAATATATTCATAAGAAAATCTTGAGCTTGTGTCTCTATTGTTTCAGCGTCCCGCATGTATGGAGCATAAATATAATCCATTATTTCTTCATCTTCCCAAGTTGGAAGATCACCGTGTAGTAGTGAGTTTTTTAAATCTCTCGATCCTCCTGAACCCAAAAATTGTAATGGCCCGGGTATATTTTCTGCAATCTTTACGGCAGTATCTAGGGATTTCTCTAATCCCGACTGTTGGTCACCAGGTGACATTACGTTCCCTTCTTTATCTGTTTTTAAATGAACGATAATTTCGTTTCTATTTACATCATCAACACTATTCCAACCAAGTTCCGCCCCATACATGTCAAAAAGTTCTTGCTTTTTACCACTTTCAGTATGTTTCTTCTCATGTGCAATTTTCCATTCTTCTTTTTTTCTCTCTTTCTTTTTCTGATATGGTTTATAAACCCCAGTATATAAACCAGCTGTTACTTGATCTAAACTATAATCAACTACTTTTTCTTTAACACTTCTATTATCTTTCTCATCTCTTTCTTCTTCATCATCACCAAAAATATTTTTCGCTGTCTTATATCCCTTATATACTTGTTGTAAGGGTCCAAGTGGGGATATACTTCCTCCTACTCCCGAGGCAACACTTTCAACTATACTTGGTTCTTCTTTAGTTACTCGAGGACGATCTACATTTGACTGAAATTCATCTGGAATTAAGCCTTCCTCACCCTTCCACCAGCTAGTTTCTCTAGTAGATTCTTTCAACTTATTAGCTTCTCGCTTTCTTATTTCAGCAAGTTCACTCTCCGAGTACTGCCCAGAGTCTATATGAATCTGCATAATTCTATCTAATTCAGATTGAACTATAGTAGCTTTATTTTCTCTTATCGCAAGTGAATTATCATTCATATATTAAACTTGAGTGTTTTCTGTATTAGTTTCTTGTGTTTTCGTTCTAGCTATTAATTCATCAGCTTTTCTAGCTTCAGCTGGGGTTTGGTAATTCTCATCAAATGATTTTCTTATTCTATTAGCCAAGTACATGTGTAATCTATTGTCAAAGTCTGGATTAAAAGAATCTGGATGTAACATTTCATCTGGTATTTTTCCAGATTGAATTGCTTCAGCATTTTCTTCTATCCAATCATTTATCATATATCTACCACCAATTTTATCTGAAGTAAACACTTTCCACGCATCTGATTTCGATATTATTTTACTTACTTCCCAATCAATATCATAATCTAAAGGTCTATCCATATCATTACTTTGTTCAACAGCACTTTGTTGTAGTGCCATGAAATCTGTTTCTTCAGTTCCTTTTGCTACCCAGTTTTCAGTTATATCTTCTTTTTTCTTCCATGAAGTTTCTCCTTTTTCATCAGTAACACCAAAAATAAAATTCATATTATCATCAAAAGCAACTATACCGTTTTCTGTCATAAATTTTCTTTCCCAATTCAAGTCGGTATAATTTGAAAACGTTTTTTCACCCCCTCTACCACCAGCATAATGCAAGAAAAATTCTTCTTTTATAGCTTTTAAATCATCAAGATCTCTACTCCATTTTTTAATTATTCCTGACCAATGAGAAGCTAGAGCCTTATTTCCTTCAGCTATTGCTTTATCATACATTTCTACACCGAAAGCAACATGCTTATTAACCGTTTCTTGTATATTTTTACCATGTATTTCAGAGGATAATGAGTCTTTACCATATGATAAATTTTCAGCATATTTTCTAACTTGTTTATCTTCAGCCATCCTATTTAATTTTTAAGTTTCATATCAACATCAATCATATCGTAATAAACCGCATAATATCCATTGTCTGTAATTGTTACCGCGTCTTTTCTACCTATTTCTATCAAATCTTGAGCCATTGTTCCTGACCAAGTTTGGTTCTCGTTTCTATAATTAAACGTATATATTGGTATTCCAGATTTAGAAAAACCTGTTTTTGTTATATTTTCTTTTAATCTAATATCTGATAAGAAAGCAGATCCAACACCTGTAATAGTACCACTTATAAATTGATCTCGTTGTTTTGCTGCATTGTCGATATCTGTATCCGCTGCTTCTTTTCTTGCCATCGCGTAATCCATCATCTTAGTTCGTTTGTCCATATCGTATTTTTCAACCATTCTTTCTCCTTCTCTTTCCATTAAATCTGCTTTTTGAGCACCCTCAACGTCTAACTGTTGCAATCTACCAGCTTCACCTCTAGCTCTAGCTTGATTAGCTTGTTCTTGTCTACTGATGTCAGCCGATGCTTGTTGGGCTTGTTTTGCCCCTTGGTTAGATAACACTTGGGCCAGTGCTGCAACTCCACTTCCTCCAGCCGCGCCTTTCATACTAGCTAATATATTAGCGGCATTTTGTTGAGATTGTTCTTTCTGAAATTCCGCTGCTTTTAAATCTACGGTTTGATCTTCATATACATTCTCCATGTCAGCATAAGGGTTTTTTACACCAGCATATGGGTTTTTCATTTTGGTATCCTCCCATTTTGCCATTTGAGAATGAAGATCAGCTTGAGCGTTTCTTTGTTCTTCTCTTCTTTCAGCTCCGCCCGTGAGAAAAGAAAGAAATTTATTTGGTGATGGATTGTAATTTGCCATAATTTTATTTTTTTATATATATAATAGTCACAGTTTTGCTTGTTTTTTTACTTTACGCAATATCTAAGAAGCTTTCTAAATCGAAATATAAAGTCGTATCGCTTATAGGTAAATTAGATGCATTGATATTACCAGTTATAGTTAATGATGTACCAACTCCGTCGAAGAATACTTTTTGTCCGTCTTCTAAGGTTTGAGCTGAACTAACAGTAATATTACCCGCGCCAGTATTAGTACTTTTATATGTTACTGTAGGGTTTACTACAGTAGAATTTATATTAACTCCACTTACCTCGCTTCCAACACCCACGTTTCCAACTTCATCTAAAGCAATTGTTGTAGAAGCACTTGAAGCGGCTGCAGTTGTCTCTGATACTTGCGCGAGTTCTAGTTTTACATTACTTAAAGATACTTTCATACCACCTGTTAAAGAAGAGATCTGATCCGCACCGTAACCAAATATTTTAACTCCACTATCTGATTTTAACGCATCCTCTTGTTGAGTATCAAAAGTTATAGTACCCGCTTGAGCAGTTATGTTACCGTTTCTATCAATAGCTGTTACCTCATTAACGCCAGTATCAATTCCTGGAACTACAAGATCTGCATATTCAGAACTATTAATCCAAGAATTATATTTATCTCGACTTACTTGTTTAGTAGTAGCTGTAGTAATATATGGTGATATACTTGCTGGTGTTGTTGTGTGTACACCTCCTCCCGCTTGATCAGGGTCTAACATCATACCTTCAGATAATCCAGCTACATTAGTAATTGGCCATCTATAAAAATAACTATCACTACTAGTATCTTCTCCCGATATAGCTGAAGCCGCTGATCCAAAAGTGATTTCTTTAAATGCACATAAATTACTTATTGTTGGAGTGTTAACTATAGATATTACCCTACCACTTGGAGCTGTAACAGTAATACTAAAAGGAATTGATATTTTCTTACCCGATGATACAGATACTCCAAATCTACCACTAGTACTATCATCAGAATGTGGTGTAACACCATTCCATGGGGGCGTAATAGCAATGCTAACGGAATTACCAATACTAATAGCTTTATTTACAGTTATTTCACCAACATTATCACCATCAGGATTTATCGCGGTTGTAAGTAACCAGTCAGCAGTTGAGAATCCAGCTGCTGATCCATGGGTAAGTAAATCCCCAATACCAATATCGTACTTTAACTTTGAGGTTGCACCAGAAAGGGTGGGCACGAATGAAATCTTTTGCGCACTACTAATTACAGCATTTGTTACGCTTGCAAAAGCTGAATAACGAGATGGTGCTATGCAAGATAAATACAGTTTTTTCTCTACATCTTGGTATATTACTCGTTTTAATATATTAGAATTAGATCCCGTAGAACTATTTATGTTAATTGAACCATCTATATATCGAATTTCATTTCGTTTAGAATGTTTTGTTTTTACATTTAAAACAGTTTCAGCTATTAAATTTATTGTATATGTTTTTAGTTTACTAAATCTAAGCTGTGCGTTTGTAGTAGAACCACCAGTTGTACTTGCGCTTAACTCAAATTCTGTATCACTAGTAACGCTGCTAACAGTAGCACTATCTGGAATACCAGCACCAGTAACAAGCATTCCAGCTTCAATCGCACCATCATCATCATCATGGGTGATAGTGGGATCGTTATTGTAATCACAAGTCGCGTCTATAAATCCTAAAATTGGAAAAACTATTACCCCTGAATATCCCCCAGAATCTAATTTTATTCTACTTAATCTTTTCTTTGAAGAAGACCACGTGTTAGAAACGAAGTCATAATAATTATTAGAGTCATCATATATTTCGAGACTAAAAAAAGAACCTTGTTCTCCAATAATTCTAAATGACCTACTTTCTCCCAAATAATTTATATCTTTAGTGTCTATGTTTATATTACTAATTGTTTTTTCTATATATCCAGATACTGCTATGTGATCGGCATCAGACATTAATCTACCGTTAGGCATATAGTGAAAACCAGCAGGGGCTTTCTTTCCGTTCATCTCTTTTATAAATTCTTTTTCTTCGTATGCCATATTACTTGCTATTTATTATTACCTCACTACCAATGGAAAACAATTCTGCTTTTTCTCTGGAATTATTTTTAAATTTTGCTTGTGCATAATAACCAATTATATCACCATCTGTTTGACTATATTTAGAGAACATTATAAAATCTCCTGCCTGGGGAATATATAGAGGATCGACTAACCCTATTTCATCTACCCCATCTCCATCAGGATTCACTATACTACTTTCGTTAATATCTAAAGTTATTGTTCCATTGGGATTTGTAGATATCCGAGTCAATACACCAACGAGATGATTTATACCCGTATGTCCACTAAGTCCACCTTGAGGATCAATTGCTCCCGGTTGAGTAATGGTTGCTCTAGCATAAACAGCATCGCCAACTTGAAGAGAATTATTTAGATTTCGAATGTTTAATGTTATACTGACCATATCATTTAATATTAAGGGTTATAATGGCGCAATTTGACATGTACCATTATCAATATTTGCACTCCAACTATAGTTAGTCGCTTGTGGATTTGTGCATCCTAATTTAGCTTTCCAATTATCACTACTCGTGCAGTTTCCTGATGAGTAATTAAAATTAACGTTAAGCGTCCACATCCCATTTCCTTTTAATGACAGGATAGAAATATCAATACTTGTTGGTGGAGAATCTTCAAAACCACTCGCACTATACCCACCTGGACCACTTACACTCCAGTTGTATGAGATATATCCACCCGATGAACTATTAATATCTGGATCTGGAATTACAAAAACAATATCCTGATTAGGACCACCCGCTTGAAGTATTAATACTTCTGGACAAACTATATCTGGGATTGGTACGTATATTACTTCTTCCGCTTCTCCAATTCCTTGGAAAGTAAAATCATTAGTATCTGCTTTGTTTAAACTTACATCTATTATTCTATTTATATTATTAAACCACTTACCTTCTTTTTCTATAAATTCTTTAATATAACCTTTCTCTTTATTTGTTATAATAGATTCAACATACCAACCTGATTTATCATTTAAGTTATAATAACTTTGATCAGTGTAATCAGTGTATGGTTGGAATGGTAAATTAAGGTTAGAAACGAATGTAAATTGATCTATTTTCGATTGACTACCCTCATAATTTAAAGTATTAAAAACTTTAATAGCAGCAGGATTATCATTTAACACTACGTCTATTGTGGATTCTGTAAATTTACCATAAAACGTATTTCTACTAATGTTTTCAATATAATGCTTAAATAACTTACCACCTTTAAAAGTATAATAATCATTAGCCATACTAATAGCGTGTTCCATTTCTACGAAAGATTTAAAACTCACCCAACCTTTCACTTTTTCGTTATACGTTAAAACTACTGAACTTGTAGATCCTCCGTTCTCAGCAGATCCTTTTGCGCCTGACATATCATCTCCCAAAGTTATTTTAATATTATATTCACCGTTTCTATCGTCATAACTACCAATAATATTTTCATTAGACAAGTTTAAATGGTCTCTAAACCAATCTTTCATACCAGCATCAGATATAGGTGTTAATCCATCTATAGATAATCTCATAATAGTACCTCTTACTCTATCTGAAAAATATGCTCTATATGCTTCTGAAGCAAACGATTCTGGGTTTGTAGATATTCCATACTCTCCTCTAAAAGGTGTTGTTTGACCTAAAACATTTTCAGTCGCTATTAATTGAGGATTTCCATCGGCATTATAAACAGCATCTTTATTTGCTAATATTTTTAAACATTTATCTTCACATAAAGTTATTAAGTTAGTATCTCTAGTGTGTAATTTTTGAATACTACCATATATAGGATTTATATCCTTTGTGATTTTCTCTGCTTGTATAAATTGATTTAAATTGTTTACTCCAGATGTAGAATTGTATATGCCAGAGTATATTAAACCATACTTTCTACGTTCTTCTTTGTACTCTTGTTCTAAAGTAGTAGAAGCTTTTACACCATTTGATATATATGGTAAATTATAATTATCCCTAATTCTATTTGACTCTACACCATTCCCAAAAGAATAACAATTATGGTAAGGCAAAAAGTAATTTGCATTATAAATAAAAGAATTTGGTTTTATGTAAAAGTTACTCCCTTGATTGTTAGCATTTATCATAGCATACCCGAAATACAAACCAGATGGTAAGGTTACATTATATACATTACCACTTGTCCATACAGCATCGGCGTCGCCATCGATTTCTAACTCTACTCCATTGTAACCGATTACAGTAAATTCATTTGTCGCGGGTAAAGGTCCATCAGAAAGAATTGATCCAATTGGAAAAGCTTCATGTATATTGGATTTATCAAAATTAATAGGTATAGTCTCACTAGCTTCGTAATATATATCTAAATCCTTTGATTCCTTTGGCTCTGTTTCCCAAATAGCCGGATTTTCAGATATAGTTTCAAGAGGTTTAATTTCTTCTATAAATTGTAATTCATAACCCACAGCTCCGATTTTACCCAAAGCCTCACCATTTACAAGTTTAGTATAAGTTGTTTTAGGATTATTTGTCCCCGGTTCGTAAAACGTATGACCTCCAGATGACAGTTTATAACCTAGTTGGTTTATGTTGAATTCAGAATTTGGACTTTGACCGTTCATACCAACTTGAACAAATCTATACGTTCCTCCGGGAGAAGGTTGTATAAGGGCGTTTGTTGTACCATACAACCATTCATGATCCTTATTCTGCATTGGGAAATTGTAACCACCGAGAGTTAATTTATAATAAGTAGTAGATCCATTCATCATCTCTTCTATTTTTCTTACAACTAAGAAATCATTACCACTAGATTTACCGTTAGCATTTTGATCTATATATCCATTTGTATAATCTTTGTAATTCTGCGCAATATAACCTCCAGAAGGATCAGTTTTATCCCATGCTTTTAAAGCCATACCTTCGTGTAATGCTGGATTTCCCTCGTTGTAATAATTAGAGTTACCAATAGTTGGCACTAGATCTGTAACATAAATTGCCACGTCCTCTCCGTCAGGTGCCCCAAAATTACCAGTTGTAGTAACAGGTCCCGTTGTGCTTCCTAATTTAGAACATATTGTTAAACTCATTGCTAAACCATTGGTAATTTGTCCTTCTTCAGTTGGATTCCATTCTAACGCTGGTTCGATTCCAGCAACCCTCCAAGTTTTCGTAAAATTATGAGAATGATCAAAATTTAATGCTTTCGCAAACACGTTTGTTGAAGGAGCTTCCGTATAAAGTGCCGTACTATGTCTTATATAGTTTTTAGTATAGATAGAACTAGGTACAGTGTAAATCGTTTTAGTTGGATCGTTTTTCCATCTAAATCTATTTCCAGGGTTTAATCTACCCACAAAGTTTGTAGTATCAAGATCACTATAAAGAGAGTTTGCGCTTTCAGTGGATGGAAGATTCCAGCCTCCTACGTTAAAATGATCTTTATTTACTTCCGATAGCTTTCCTACTGCGCCTCCGATCCCTCCAAAACTAAGTGTCATATCCCAAATAGTATTATTTTCTATAATACCTGTAGGATGATCAACATTGGTAGGATTTAACCTACTATCATTTTCTGTGTAAGGACCACCTACACCAATACCACCAACTTCCGCGTCATTATTCCATCTTCTCGCGAATACTCTTCCCTCGTCGATAAACCATACTTCCGAATCCCTAGCATCCTCATGTTCTGCCTCTCTCATCACATCAGGAAGTGTAAACACATTCGTATAATTAGCAGTCACACTATTTTGTACTGGAGTAGCAAGAGGCCCATGAACCCACGGTCCTACCGAAGGGCTTTTTTCCCAATTATCAATATCTCTCTTATCTCCACTTCCTGAGTATCTAGCATTATGCCAGTTTGGCATACCGTATGTAGGCCAAGCATCCCCAGTAATCCAACTACTTGGTGGTAAAAATCTTTTAAACCAAATATTACAAGCAGCGTACTTGTCACTACCCATCATTCCAGCGTGCGCATTTGTAGTTTTAAAATTGCTATAATTAGGCCATTTTTGGGATGGATTTGATATACCGGCTCTCGCAAAATTAGTTTGGGTATTACCCATCCGGTAAAAAGCGGTTTTCCAATTCTCTAAACCAGAAAAATGTTCCCAAGAATAAGCATCCAAGCCTGAATATGTATCTGACCCGCGAGTTCCAGTTAAGATGCTTGCACCTCCGTATGTGTTACTACTATCTTTACCAGGAGTCCACCACCAATTCATACGGTGTGTGAATTGTTCTATGTATTCTTCTTTTAAACGATACACCATATTCGAATCTACTATCCTATACTTAGCTCCAGTTGAATATGTTTTTTGAATATTTCTTTTAAATACGTCATCAAAATATATTTTAACAAAGAATTTACCATCAAATTGTGGTAAGTTTTCTGGATAATGTTTATATATATTAACTATAACACCTTCTTTTACACCTGTTGGATTAGTAGGAGAACCTTCTAATAAGAAATTTATATCATCGCCAAAAGGTTTTTCCATTTGGAAATTATAAACATCATCATCCGACGGAGCGGAAAAATTTCTAGAACA
>Ga0209756_1004968_pt1 | contig 10184 bp, 10 predicted proteins | sample ETNvirenome_6_85_FD_184071 | JGI IMG/M metagenome (GOLD analysis project Ga0209756, IMG submission 184071) | Marine viral communities from the Pacific Ocean - ETNP_6_85 (SPAdes) (version 3) | ecosystem: Environmental > Aquatic > Marine > Oceanic | place: Pacific Ocean | collected 2013-06-19
GGAGATGAGATCTCGTTTATTGATTATGCAGGTACTTTCGATACCAATAATTTAACCGTTGCAAGAAACGGTAAAAATATTAATGGAGCAGCATCAGATTTAACTGTTGCTACAGAAAGAGCCGCTAATACTTTAGTCTACACAGATACTACTCAAGGTTGGTTACTGAAGAGTAATTAATAGGAGTTGGAGTGTCAACTTATAGAGAAATTATAGGAAAGAAAATTAAAAAAGTATCATCTGATCCTTCATCAGGTACTGATGGAGAAATGTGGTACAATTCAACTACTGGAACTTTAAGAGGTCCTGCTATTTCAGAAGTATGGATTAGTGCTGCTAGCATGAGTAATCCTATGGAACTTGCAGCTGGTTTTGGAACTCAAACTGCTGCATTAACTGCTGGCGGTCAAAGTGGTCCAGTTAAATCTACTGTAGAAGAATACAATGGTTCTGGTTGGTCAAGCGAAACAGCAATGCCTGGATCAAGAGGTGATATATATGGAAGTTTTGGAACTTCAACAGCTGGAGTGGTTGTTGGTGGTTATGATGCTGCACCAGGAGCTGCTTTATCTACGACATTAGAATATAATGGATCATCTTGGACATCAGGTGGAGCGGTAACTGCTAGAAGAAGTTCAGGTGGAGCAGGAATTGAAACTGCAGGTTTAGCATTTGGAGGAACTACTGGAAATAATCCATCGCCTTTATTAAATTCAACACAAGAATATGGCGGAACTAGTTGGACATCTGGAGGGGCTATGGGTACAGCTAGAAGAGCGGTTGCAAGTGCTGTTAGTGCTCCTCAAACTAACGCTTTAGCTTTTGGTGGTCAAACACCATCTAATACTGCCGCAACAGAAGAATATAATGGATCAAGTTGGGCAACTGGTGGAACTTTTCCATCAGCTAACTACCGTTTAGCAGGAAGTGGAAATGGAACTGCAGCATTAGGTTTTGGTGGAGATACACCTCCAGGAGCAATGTCGGGTGTTACAGCTAAATATGATGGAACAAGTTGGACTACAGTTCCTAGTATGGGAACAGCAAGAAGAAGTTTAGCGGCAGCTGGAAGTCAAACAGCAGCAGTTACTTTTGGTGGAGATGCTAATCCTCCAGTAACAAATGCAACAGAAGAATTTAATTCAACAACAAACGTCATTACAGCCGGAGCATGGGCTAGTGGTGGAACACTTCCTATAACAATGAGACAAAACATGTCGTTTGGAACACAGACAGCAGCTATAAACTGTGGAGGGTATGCACCCCCTGGAACAAAAAATGATTCACTTAGTTATGATGGAACTAGTTGGACAGCTACACCTAATTTAAATGCAGCAGCAAGATTTGGTGGAGTTGCAGGAACACAATCAGCTGGATTACAATTTGCAGGAATACAACCAGATACTACTTTAAGTGCTAACGTACAATCTTGGAATGGAAGCACGTGGAGTAATAACCCTTTGAATGTAAGCACAGGAACCTATGGTAATATGGGTTGTGGAACTCAAACAGCAGCTTTAAAAATAGGAGGAGCTGCTCCACCACCAACAAATATATACACTACAACTGAAGAATATGATGGAGAGGGATGGGCAGCAGGAGGAGCGATGCCAAGTGGCCGATATGGCGCTGGAGGAAATGGTACTCAAACAACTTGTGTATTTGCTGGTGGACAAGACGCACCTGGTGGTACCGCTAGTACTTCTTGTGTTGAGTATAATGGTTCTTCATGGACTGCGGGTGGAGTTTTAATTAATTCTCGTGGGTCTGGAACTATGGGTGCAGGAGCTAGTAGTGATTCAGCCTTGGTTTTTGGTGGGTCACCTGATCAAAATTATACTGAAGGATACGATGGAACAGCTTTTTCAACAAGACCTTCACTTGCAACTGCACGAGGTTTTAGTGGAGGAAATGGAATAGCTACAGCTGCATTAATAGTTGCAGGAGGACCACCTAGTGGCACCACTACAAATGTAGAAGAATTTACAGGAGAAACATCAGCATTAAATATAAAAACATTTACAACGAGTTAAAAAATTATGAGTACATACAAAGAAATACACGGCAAGGCAATTAAATCTGTTAGTACCGATTTATCGAGCCCCAGTAATACTGGACAGATTTGGTATAACAGTACCAGTGGTACTTTTAAATCAATATTAAATTTTGCAGCATGGTCAAGTGCTTCGCCTTTAATTACAGGTAAATTAGAGGGCTCAGGTTTTGGAACTCAAACTGCAGGTGTAAAAGCTGGTGGTCGAATACCATCTCCTGCGGGAGGAACTACAAGCACAGAAGAATATAATGGTAGTGCATGGATGCAAGGTGGTGCTATGAATACTTCTAGACAATATTCAGGAGGAGCAGGAGTTTTAACAGCAGGACTAGCTTTTGGTGGAAATAATGGTCCACCATTTATGATCGTAAAAACAGAAGAATATAATGGAACGGCTTGGACTGAAAACCCAAGTCCATCGGGTGATATGGGTACAGGTAGAAATAAGTTGGCTGGTTTTGGAACTCAAGCTTCAGCTATAGCGGCTGGGGGAGATCCTAATAGTACGGCAACAGAAGAATATGGTGGAACATCTTGGACTGCCGGAGGTGCTTTATCCACAGGAAGACAATATGTAGGGGGTGTTGGAGCAAGTAATACAGCAGGTCTCGTTTTTGGAGGAACTACACCACCTATTACGGCCGTAACAGAAGAATATAATGGCGCAAGTTGGACAGCTGGTGGATCTTTAAATACATCAAGAGGGCAAGTTATGGGGGCTGGTATACAAACAGCAGCTCTAGCTTTTGGTGGTTACTCAACTACTACTCTCAATGTCACAGAATCTTATGATGGATCTACATGGACCACTTCCCCTGTTACATTAGCGACAGGACGATATGATGGTAATGGTATTGGAACACAAACTGCAGCCGTGTGCGCAGGTGGAGATCCAGGTTATAAGGATGTAACAGAAGAATATAATCTTTCAGCTTATACAATCACAGCCGCTGCATGGGGTAGTGGTGGATCATTAAGTAACCCAACTAGTAAAGGTTGTTCTTTTGGTTCTACTCCAGCTGCAGTAAGTGTCGGAGGAACTACTCCTACTGGACCTATTACTGGATTAACAGAATTATATAATGGTACGTCATGGACAGCTAACCCTAATGCATGCCCCGTAAATATGGGATATGCAACAGGAGGAGGACCACAGACAGCAGGTATTGCTAACAGTGGTGAAACTCCTCCAGGTAGTGGAACTTCCACACAATTTTTTGATGGGTCTGCTTGGACCGGAGGACCTGCTAGAGCTACCGCTAGACAAAATGCTACTGGAACTGGTACTAAAACTGCTTTTATACATGTAGGTGGAGAATGGCCACCAAGTTGGACTGGAATGGATAATGTAGAAGAATTTAATGGTTCATCTTGGACAGCAGCCGCAGCTCCTGCTGAATATCCTGCAGGGATGGCAAAAGGTTATGCGGGTGGAACTTCAACTGCAGCTGTTTTTGGTGGTGGGGTAAGTACTGGAACACCAACTTATGCTGCTAGTAATACATGGAATGGATCAAGTTGGACATCAGCACCAGCTATGCTGGGGATATATTATACTGGTGGATATGCTGGTACATCTACGGACGCATATCAAATTGGAGGATATCTAGCACCGCCGGGTGGTTATACTATTACAACTGTTTATAATGGAACAGCATGGGCTACCAACCCTTCGACTAGTACAGGGACTTCAAATGGAACCGCAGCTGGACAAACTGGTGCACCGGGTGGAGTATTAAAATGGGGTGGAAATTATGGAACTCAAACAACTTGTGAAGAGTTTACAGGAGCAACATCTACTTTCACTACTAAAACACTTACGCAAAGTTAAAAATTATGTTATACAAAATTAAAAAGGAGGAAACACTATGGCACACTTTATATATGGAGTAGCTACTAACACTGGAAAAGGATTCTTTACTGCAAATGACAGAAGAGCATTCTTTCTTAGAGGATATCCCGCAGACGTCTGGATGATTGGAAACAATGTCGAAGGCGCGATGTGGTTAGCTGAAAAGAACGGTGTTGAAAAGACAAAAGCAGAAGCACAAGCTTTGATTGACGCTGAAGTTCAAGCGGCACAAGCTGAGTATGATGCATTGTCTGCTGAAGAAAAAGATACTCGTGAAAGACCAGGCGATGTAACTCTTCCATAAGGAATTTTTAAATGGCTACATACGACGAAATATACGGAAAACGTGTAGAAGTACTAGACGCTGACCCGACGCTAACTTCAGCGCATGAGGGACAGGTGTGGTATAACTCTGCTACAGGTGCGCTTAAAAGTTTAGTAAGCTTTGGAGCATGGTCAAGTGGATCATCTTTTATTACTGCAAGAGATGTAGGATCATCTATGGGAACACAAACTGCAGCTCTATACGCTGCGGGTCAAGCTCCCCCGGGTCTTCAAAATTCTTCAGAAGAATATAATGGTTCAGGTTGGGCAACTGGTGGAAATGTAAATACAGCAAGAAAAGACGGATGGGGCGCTGCCGGAACTCAAACTGCAGGAGTATTTTTTGGTGGTCAAGAACCTGGTCAATCAAATAAGACGGAATCGTATAATGGAACAGCTTGGACAGCTCAAGGAGTTTTAAGTACAGCACGACACCTTATAGGAGGAACTGGAACTCTAACAGCAGCTTTAGCAGCTGGAGGTAATGCTGAACCCCCTGCACCTGCTTTTACTGGAACTGAAGAATTTGGCGGTTCAAGTTGGACAGCTGGTGGAACTTTAAACACAGGTAGACAAGGATTAGTGGCGTGCGGACCACAAACAGCAGCACTTGCTTATAGTGGATACACAACAGCAGCTGTTGCTAACACAGAATCTTACGATGGAACTTCATGGACAAATGTAAATGCGATGCCTGTAGCAAGTCGTATGGGAGGAGGTGCTGGTGATCAAACAGCGGCTTTAGCTTATGGTGGATATGGTACTCCAGCCCCTACAAAAATAGGTACTACTCAATCATATGACGGAACTAATTGGTCAACTTCTCCAGCTACTTTAGCTACTTCCAGATATTGTACTGGAATTCCTTCAGGAACATCTTCAGCAGCACTAGCTTTAGGAGGTTTTCCTTCTACAGATACAAATAACACAGAAGAATTTAATAAATCAATTAATACAATCACAGCAGCAGCATGGGCTAGTGGTGGAAATTTAAATACAGCTAGATATAATGGAGCTGGTGCTGGGAGCCAAACAGCTACTGCTGTATTTGGAGGAGTGGACGCCGGTCCTTCAAACTCAAACGCAACAGAAATTTATGATGGTTCTAGTTGGACAACATCACCGGCAACATTACCTGCAGCAACAAAAAATCTTGCTGGTTTTGGTACATCAACTGCAGCTATAGCGGCTGGTGGTCAAGCACCAGGTTTTACAGACGCAACATCATCTTTTAATGGTTCAGCTTGGACTGGAGGACCTACTTTAAATACAGCTAGAGGACATTTATCTGCAGCAATTCAAGGAACAAGCACAGCAGGTTTAGTTTTTGGAGGAGAAGCTCCTCCTGGTTACCAAACAGCAACAGAATCTTTTAATGGTTCAGCTTGGACAACGACTCCTAATTCATTACCTAGTGGCATCTCCGATGGAGCTGGAGCAGGAACCCAAACTGCAGCTTTATCTATAGCACACGAGGCCTCACCTCTTGGAAAAGCAACATATGAATGGAACGGTTCATCTTGGACAGCGGGCGGCTCAACAATTAATACACGTGCTGGGAATGCAGCTTCGGGAAGTCAAACTGCTGCTATAACTTTTGCTGGACAACCAGCACCTGGAAACACACTAACAGAAGGTTATGATGGAACAGCTTGGTCAACAAGACCTAGTATGGCAACAGCAAGATATGGTTCCGTAGGGTCTGGAACAGCAACTGCTGGTTTATCATCAATGGGTTATACTCCAAGTCCAGCTGCTGTAACAAATGCAACAGAAGAATTTACAGGAGAAACAACAAGTGTAGGTCCAGCTCAGACATTGACAACGAGTTAAAAATAGTTATATTACAATCAAATGAAAGGATACAAATGACAGAGAAAAGAAATATACATGCATTAATAGAAAAAGAAGCACCGAGCTTAAATAATTTATTGGACCCTAATGATGTCAAAGAATTTAAAGCCATGACTTCAGAGCTTAGAGACACTTGGACAAAGAAACAAGTATTTAGAACTGAAACAGAAATGAGAATGTCTGTTCTACAAGATATGAAATATCCAACAAAGGCTGCAAAGTACTGGCAGTGTGTCAGAGAACAGAATGTTTTCTTAGAAAATTTAATGAATCTATCTTTTGATTGTAGACGTAATGAGGTTAAATTAAAACGATTAGAACAAAAACTTGAAATAGAAAAAGACCCAATAAAAAGAGAACTCTATCAAATAGACATAGATGAAAAAAGATATGGTTTAGCTAACATGCAATTGGTAGCTAGGGACAGAATGAGAGAAATTAAACTATGGTCTGCATTAAAGAAAGAATTTAATGATGGTACCTTTGATACTAAAGATGTTAATAAACATCAATTAGAATCATATCATCACATTATGAAAAACAAAGCAGAGACATTAACATCCGGTTCATCACAACCTGAAGTGTTTAATGTACTAGGTCAATTAAAAACTATAGAAAGAGTTAAAAAATCAGGTGAAATGATTTATAACAAGAAAGAACAGTTGTCCCATGATCTCGGATCCAAACCAGAATAAATTTAATTTTATATTCTTAGGTCAATCGGTACTAAAATATGAAGTGCCTCTTGATGTATATAATGCAATAAATCATATTTATGAAACAAAGTATCCTGAACTTAAACCAGCTAACAAACAGTTAGTTGGTAAGATAGAAAAAGAACATAGTTTATTTTTTAATGGCCGAGATAGTTCTAAAATGACTAAACATAATCATTTACCACAAAACGTATTGCAATGGTTTGAATCAAAGTTTAGACATTATTTAGAGTGGAACAAAGTAGCACCATATGAAATGCATTTAAATTCTGTATGGATTAATACTATGTTTCAACATGAATACAATCCAGTGCACGTGCACCAAGGATCATTGTTTACAGGTCTATCTAGTGTTATGATTTTAAAATTACCTGAGTCTTACGGTGTAGAATATTCATCGCCCGGTTCACCACAAAATGGTAAATTACAAATATTAGGTTCAGCTTCAGGTATGTTTGCAAATATAGATTATCAACCCAATATTAAAGAAAGAGATTTTTTTATATTTCCTTATGACATGAGACACACAGTATATCCATTTAATGGGCCAGGATATAGAAGAACACTAGCTGCAAATATGGATATAGACTATGATCCAATTAGAAATAGAGGAGTAAGTTAATGTACGAAAACCAAATAATAACAGAACCTAAATGGAAGAGTTGGATAGTTCAAACTACCGCGCCATTATTTACCCCTGATCAATGTAGACAAATTATTGAAGCTGGTAGATCACAGAAACCACAAACAGCACAAGTTGGTATGAATAAACCTGGGGGAGGAACAGATACAAAAAAAAGAGTTACTACCATTAGTTGGATTCCATTTAAAGAAATGGGACATATGTATTATGATTTAAATAAATTTATTCAAAAGACAAATGAAAATCATTTTGGTTTTGGAGATATTAGAATTACAGAGAATGCTCAGTTTACAGAATATCCTGAAGGAGGATTCTATGATTGGCATATGGATTGTGATGTAAACATGGGTCATGAACCTCCTGTTAGAAAAATATCAATGACATTATTATTAAATGATCCTAAAGAATTTGAAGGTGGGGAATTAGAAGTAATGGCCCCAGGAAAATATGCAGATATGAAACAAGGACACGCAATTATATTTGCATCGTTTTTAAATCATAGAGTTAACCCTGTTAAACGGGGAGTAAGACAATCTCTAGTTGTCTGGTTCGGAGGTAAACCTTTTAGATGATTAAAGAAGGATTTTTTCCAACACTTATATACGCTGAAGATTTTAAATTAGACACAAATCAAATGGCTCAAAATATCATTCAATGGTCTAAGGAAGATGAAGGTGTTAAAAAAACGAATGTCAATGGATGGCATAGTCAAACTGATATGCATAACAGGCCAGAATATAAACCTTTAGTAGATGAATTATTTAAAATGATACAGGGAGTATTTAACGAAGAATTTTTAGATAAAAAACCGGTACTTGGAAATATGTGGGCTAACATAAATTATAAAGGCGGATACAACAAACCTCATGTACATCCAAATAGTTTATTTAGTGGGGTTTATTATGTAAAGACTCCACCTAATTGTGGTAAACTTATTTGTAATGATCCTAGACCTGGTATTCAAACATGCATGCCAAATCGAAAAAAGGGGGAGCCCCCTAAACATTTATGGAGAGAGGTACATTTACAACCACAAGAGAATAGAGCAATTATGTTTAACTCTTGGTTATGGCACCAAGTTGAACCTAATGAAGCTAATGAGGACAGGATATCTGTTAGTTTTAATTTTCTACAAGATGGCTTTCAATGACAGGTTTAGTTTATAAAGAATTACCAATAGAAAAGATTAGTCATCTTACAAGACAAGAGTTTATTAATGGGGAAGAACAAAAATTTTATAGTGCTTTATTAATGTCTATTAAAACATATGGAATGAGAGATCCTGTTTTTATATCTCAACGTAAGGATGAAAAGGATAATCTTATTCTAAAAGTTACGGTTGGTAATAATAGAATGGTTATTGCTAAAGAGTTAGGTTTAAAATTAATACGTGCCATAGTTAAACTATTAGATCCCACCAACAATAACATAAAAGGAAGACCTCTTGACAATGAACAAGAAATAATTGATCTATTTCATAGCAAAAAAGGTCTAAAAATTAAAAAAGAAAAGGGTGTTATATATGAAGTAATGCCCACGAACCCACAGAAACATGGAAAAATTTAATAAATACGCAATAATCAGAAAGGGACTCTCCTATGAGCTGGCCAATTTTATATTTAACTATTTTCTTCTTAAAAGAGATGCGGTTGATTGGATGTATAAAAATAATATAACTTATGACTCAGGCATGTTGGGCACATGGACTGATAAACAGATTCCAAACACTTATTCTTGTTATGCTGATCCAGTGATGGAGACTCTGTTAATGAAAGTATTACCAGTAATGCAGCAAGAAACAGGCCTAAATTTAATTCCAACTTATTCATACGCCAGATTATACAAGCATGGGGACGAATTAAAAAGACATAAAGACAGGCCTTCTTGTGAGATATCTACAACGATTAATTTAGGTGGCGATCCGTGGCCAATCTTTATAGATGGCACAGGGGCTGACACAGTCATAGACGAATATAAAAATATACATAAACCTAACGCTCCCGAAGGCACTAAAGTCCTACTTGATGTTGGCGATATGCTAGTATATAGTGGATGTGAATTAGAGCATTGGAGAGAACCGTTTGAAGGTAATACTTGCGCACAAGTGTTTCTTCATTATAACCATGTAAATGGTCCTTTTGCTGAAAAGAATAGGTTCGACAAAAGGCCGATGTTAGGTGTTCCACCAATAAGGAACACATAATATGATGGAGTTATATGCTACAAAAGTTAGGTTTTTTACCTGGATTCAACAAACAAGTCACACAGACCGGGGCCGAGGGACAATGGTATGACGGTGACAATGTTCGTTTCAGATACGGTACCCCAGAAAAAATAGGTGGTTGGATTCAACTAGGTGATGATAAATTAACTGGTGCAGCCAGAGCTCTTCATCATTGGGACGATAACGCTGGTATTAAATACGCAGCTATAGGAACTAATAGAATTTTATATGTTTATTCAGGTGGGGTTTTTTATGACATCCATCCTCTTAGAACTACTTTAACAGGTGCTAAGTTTTCAAGTACTTCTTCACAGAAATCAGTCACGGTAACATGTACTGGATCTCATGGTCTAGGTGAAAATGATATTGTTAAGTTTGACAGTGTAAGCGGGGTCACTGCTGTAGGGTCTACTTATACCGACGCTAGTTTTGAAGACATAAAATTTATGGTAACATCTGTTCCTACAACAGATACTTTTACAATTACAATGGATGCTACGGAATCAGGTACACCT
>Ga0209756_1004974_pt1 | contig 10177 bp, 12 predicted proteins | sample ETNvirenome_6_85_FD_184071 | JGI IMG/M metagenome (GOLD analysis project Ga0209756, IMG submission 184071) | Marine viral communities from the Pacific Ocean - ETNP_6_85 (SPAdes) (version 3) | ecosystem: Environmental > Aquatic > Marine > Oceanic | place: Pacific Ocean | collected 2013-06-19
TTACCCATAAGTACCTCCCTTTTTTCACAATAAATAGTATTTTAAATAAAAAAACCCCCGATCAAAGAAAGGGGGCAATTAATCAAAAATGTAAAACTAAGTAATTAAACAGAGAACGTGACGCCATTTGACGCCGAGACATGTCCACTAACAAACCATGAATTAGTATTACTGTCACCACCAATAAACTCTATCCAATCACCGGCAACAGAAGTAGCACCAAAAGATGCTCCCAAATAATTATCACTCGTTCCGGCAACTGGATTTGCACCAGGAAGGTGATCGGATGTAGAAGTGGAAATAGCACCCCGAAAATATGTTACTGAGTCAGCGGAAGAAGTTACTGTAGAAGCTGCGGTGTCGTAATTATCCGCCATAATAACTCTGAAGTTCATTCCCAGTGAAACTGAGTGGGGCAATGTAACCTCGATGTCGTTCGCATCTAAAAAGATTATTTTGCCGCTATCGGCAGCTGTTAAAACCGTATCAGTAGTAATTACTTTAATCGGATTTCTTTGAATTTTTAATGCATTTGTGTTTTCGTTAATCAGGCTCTTAATTCTAGCCCAACCTACTCTTTTAGTTCCCATAATATGTTTCTCCTTATAGTATATTAGGTCAATTAACGAAAGGTGTTTCTCCTTTCAGTTATAAATAGTGCACACAATTCAAATATCAAAAATTACTTGAATAAAATTTTTTGACATGTTCGCTTTTAAAAAGAAAGCCCCGACCTCACAAGGAAGCCGGGGCTTTAAAACTAAATTAAATTAGTTAGGTTTAGCTAGTTGCACCAGCCTCACCAAGAAGTCCTCGTACAACAACCAAGCCGTACATATCAGGACGTACCATCTTCTTACCGTAACGAGTCATGACACCCTTACGTGGTACGAAGTCTTCCGTACCGAAGATAGTGGGAGTAACCTGCAGTGGTACATAAGGAGCATAAACATAGCCACTCTCAAGGAAGCTATTGCCTCTACGTCCAACCAAAACAAGGTTGCGATGGAAGTAAGGATCAACCCAAACATCCCACTTCTTACTCACCGTACCAGCCTTAACAGCACCAACGGTACCCTTATCAGCGTCAGCAGTAAGATTCGCACGGAAACCGCTAGTGAACTCTAGAATGTTAGCAACCTCGGGGCTGGTAACAAGGAAGTTCGCGCCTCCGCGAAGAGTCTTGCGGTGAATCTGAGCAGACACGTCGTTGATTGTCTCAACAAGCGTCTCATACCACTCAGACACAGTACCGGTGAAATCCGGAGCAGCCGAAGATGCACCAATTTCAGTACCGGTTGTGCGATTCACAAACAGTCCCGGCGAACGTGCCCAGTAATACGTACCAGCCTTTGCGCCGGCAACCAGATCATTAAGAATCTCACGATCAATTTCTAGAGCAATCTGCTCAGAAAGAATCGATGTAAGCTCAACCTCTGCATCGAGGTTGTGATAGGCATTAAGATCCTGACCAAGTTCAGGAGTCCACTTTGCCTTGAGCTTCTTAGTGATTGCGGTAATCGAGACTGAATCAACCTTGATGTCAATCTCAGGAATCGCAGTGTTATTCTCAAGCCCCCAATCATCCGTACCAACAACAGAGCCCAACGCACGAGATCCAACATTTGTAATGTTATCTTGAATTGGGAAATGGTATGTATGTGTATCGTCAACTGAAGCCATGTCAGTAGCTAGAGTTCCTCCACCACCAGAACGAACACCAACAAAGTTAATGTTACCATCGCTATCGAGGTGTGTCAGACGTCGTAACTGAGTTAGAGTCTGACCGGCGCCAGTGCTGTCAAGGAACTGACCAACACCAGCAGATGAAGAGACGGTAATTGTAACCAAGTTGTCTAGATTGACTGAGCTACCATTAGTAGTCACCAACGTTGTTGGCGCAACTTTACAAACATAAAGCTGATCGGATCCAGAAGTCAAATCTGCATCAAATCTAGCAGCCTTAGAAACGGTATTAGAATCGTTATCAGTACCCAAGAAAGTACCAGAAGCAACAGGTGTGGTTGCAGTCGAAACACTACCAGTTGGCGAAGCATACCCGTTGTTAAGGGCGTAAAACCCAGTCTCAACAACAGAAGAAAGATCCACACCACCAGTAATCTGCATACCTTTCACACCACCGCCATAAAGTGATTCTTCCATAGCATCAGTGTTAAGGGGACTGTCAGTCTGTCCATATCCTAGTCTTGGAAGTCCAGCGCCATTGTTAGACGTGGTAAAATCCAAGAAGAAGATGAGTCCCGAAGGGAGACTCATGGGTTGAACACTAACAAGATCGTTAGCAATCAAGCCACCAAATACGCGGCGAACGATTGGGAATGCGACAGCCGCAAAACCCTCAACATCCCCACCAGCCATAGTAGAAGCCTCACGAAGTAGCTCCTTAGCCTGGTTTTCTAGCAAACGTGACATAGTTTGCCTTTTCTGAGCATCACCGATACCTTCTAAAAGACCTGTCTTCTCCCACTTTGAAAGTAGAGCAGCGCCTTCTTGTCGGAGATCTCGATTAACGATGCCTTCAGTTAATTTATTTAAAATAGACATTATATAATTCCTCCTTTTATCATTTATTTAAATCAATTCCTGCCAAAATCTGCATTCTATTCTTAAAAGAATAAGATTGCTTTTCCTCTTTACGAGGCAAAAATGCTGAAGATCCATTCCTCACCACTTCGTTCAGCGATTTTGGCGCTTTTTTATTTAAAGCACTGCCCACTGCACTCTGAAGCGTTTCAAAGATAGTCCTAGCTTCTTCGACTGAATCAACGTTAGAAAGCTTTTCGACAATTGTATCTTTTTGCCGCTCATTCAAGGAGTTATTTTCTAAAATCCGATTCATATACAAAAGTTTTGCGTTTGAAAGATTAACTTCATTTAATCTCTCTTTAATTTTCTCAACCAATGTTCTATATTTATTGTTCTGCTCTTTAAGAGCTTTAATTTTTTGTTTGTTTGTTTTTGTAGCACCTAAAAGTTGCTTATTTTCACGAATGAGAGATTCGTTTTGTTTCTGCTTCTGTTTTTGTTGCTTTAGTTTCTGTAGTTCTGCACCTGAAAGTCTGCCTTTAGGTCTGTCTTCTTCGTCCTCTTCTTCGTCCTCGTCTTCCTCTTCGTTTAAGGTATCAAGCAAAGAGTCTTGAATTAAATCCAACAATGTAGACTCCTGCAGTTCTAATTCTATATCTTCTTCAGAATCCATACCCAGCTCGTCTTCTGCAAACTGCAATGGATCTATCAATTCAGATGCGTCTATGGTATCTTGCGCTTTCAACCCATGAGCTATATCATCTAGTGAGAACTCCCAAACCTCATCCTCGTTTGCTGGGCATGGACAGAGTTTCTCACCATCAGTGGCTGCCGCGGGAACTTGTTTATCTAAAAACCCCGGCTCTTCTTCTGCTGCTGGATCTTCTAGACCCATTCCCATATCTTCAGGTTGCTCTAAGAGCTTCTCTACAGCCTCTTTAATATCTGCAGAATATTTATCGATAATGGCTGATTCAGCATTTTTTATTGCTGCCTCTTTTAAAGCCTCTGCATCAATTATAGCTTGATCAAGCATGCTGGACATAAGTTCTCTCCTTCAAGTACTTAAAAAAAATTTCTACCATAAATAGTCATTAAATATCTAATTTACCATAAATTATAAATTAATCTTCTGTGATAACACCGGACCCAGTAAGAGCATACATGCGTGTGGTTGGAATATTGGTTAATTCTGCAGCAATTTGGACACCAGTAGTACCATAATCCGCTGCTAAATATAATTCGTTTACTTTAACATCTAATGTAAACACATTAGAAGCATTCCAAGCATTTGGAGTTTGCTGAAGTGCCCCGGCTCCTGAACCAGAAACCGCAGGCCAAATTGTCCAATAATTGTTTTTTGCAGCTGTATAACCAGATTGTGAGTCCGGATCAACAAAAGATAAATTTACCCTCTGTGAACCAGTAACTTGTATTTTAATACGTTTTGTGACATATGGAAAAGGAAATCTTACAGTACTAGTACCAGCAATAGTGCTACCAGATAAATATGGATGTCCAGATACCTGATAGGATCCCACATTTCTTAATCCAACTCCAGCGCCGCCTGGAAACAATTTGTTATTAGCCATTAGTAAACTCCTTGTATCTAACTAGTTAATTTCTTTTTTTCATCAATGGTTTTTTGAAGTTTTTCCAAGACTAAGCGCTTGCGAAGCTTTAATCTTTTTCTCTTAAGAGAGGGTTTTTCATAACGCTGACGTTCTCTAAAATCTTCAATAATTCGTTCATTTTTTACTTTTTTATTAAATCTCTTGATCATTTTTTCTGCTGATTCATTCCGATATCGAGGAGTAACTTCTACATTCACTGGTCTTTTTGACATATTCTATATCCTTATCCTGCTAATTGCTTCCATTTTTTTCCACCCAATGCAAATATTCCCGATATGTCTACGCCAGCGTCGGATGGATCAACGCCTGCCAAGGCGCCTTGAGCTTTTGAAGCTCCAGGCACACCCTGTTCAGATATCGGCTTAACATCTTTAAAAACATCAGAAAATCCTGTTGCATTTAATATACTAATTTTTCGTTGACGTTCTGCTTCTGCTCTTTGTTCTAATAAATTACGTCTTTCTAAATCTAATGCTTTTGACTGTTCATCAATCACATTAGTTTGAGTCGCAACATGTGCAACCTGCATTGGCTGAACCCCTCTCACCACCTCAGAGACAATATTAGATAATATTCCCTCTTCAAATAAAATCTCTTTTATACAATCTTTAATGAGTGGTTTAAGTACTTTTTTTAATTCTGTCTTTTTCATATTACCTCTATGTTTGTTTGACATCCCCTGGCTTTGGATCGCGATAGTTAATTTCACCAGCTGCAGCTTCTTCTGGAGTTGTTGCAAACCCATCAGGCGAACCCGAATCCCCAGGCTGTGGCATGACAGTTCTAGGATAAATGCCCGCTCCTTTTGCCTGAAGCGCCTTTAAGTTATCCGCAAAGTGTTTTGCTGCTGCCTCTTTAGTAGGTTGAGCAATTAATTTTGCATTGTATAATTTCTTCACTGTCGTGTTAGCTAAATCTGCCCTTGCTGGCTTTTTTATGTCTTTTCCTGTTTCCGGATCAACTTCACCAGTTTTTACCATCACTTCAGGCTTTAAAGCAAGATCGTATATATCGTCAGGCTTAACATCATAAATGTTTTTACCCTTGAAATCCTTAGTTGGTGATTTGCCAAAAAGAGTATAATTCATATAATGAAGCAAACCTAATGCGCCCTTCTCACTTTTTATACCTGGAGCCGTTATATCGGCAATATCAACCATCGCATTTGGGTTTGTTGTCATAAACTGACTCCATCGATGGTGCCCATCAAGGATGTGATTGTTAAAGACTAAAATAGGAAATTCACCAGTTCTTGATTTTAGCATGCCTCCTGCAATAGCTCGATCTAAATTTGTTGGACCTGGGTTGTCAAAATCCTCATCCATGGATTGATCATTGAGACTTTGACCAGTTCCAATTTGACTTTGGGTTGGAGTTAGATCCTTTGCCGCAATTGCCTTTGGTTTGTGTTCAATTTTTATAACTTCATCACTAGGTCCAGCCGCGTCTGTTCTTCCCGCTTTTAATGCGGTTTTAAGCTTTGGATCATCATTCAACTTTTTAACTGCCGCTAAAACCTCTGCAGGACCAGCATTAATATCTACTAAAGCCCCGCCTGATGTTGGAGTTTCTTCTGGAACCTCTTCTGGAGCCTCTTCTGGAGCCTCTTCTGGAGCCTCTTCTGGTACTTCAGAGGTTTTCTCAAGTTCAAGTTCTTCTTTCAAAATTTGCCTTTCGTACCTTCTAAAGTTCTCTAAGATTTGTTTCATCTTCATAACAGCTGCCCCCTATAGGTTTTTTAACTCTTCTTTAATTATTCTTTTAAGTTTAGATTTTTTATTTTCTTGGAGGTATTCGGCATATGGATTTTTGCGCCCTGAACGTCTCTTCGTTTTTCTAAAACTAACATCGAAGTCTGGTCTTCCTTCGCTTTCATAGTCTTCAACCCAATCTTCCTCTTCCCATTTTTTAGCGCTCCGCATCCCTTCTTTGTGTTTGTCCATATTCTCCCGCCATTCCTCGTGTTTCTCTTTTAGCTTATCTATAAGGCGCTCGGCTTGGTGATCGAGCATACGGAGCTTTGATTTTAGCTCTTCAAAACCCTCCATGTTAGAACCCCTACCTGCTTCAATTCTTCCAGTTCCCTTATATCCCCACCCACCATGGAGCACATCTATATCTGCTTCCTCAATTTGGCCAGTTTCTTTGCCAACTCTTATAAATTCTTCAACCCGTTCATTAAAAGCTTCCATACGTCCGTCGCAAATTTTTCCATGATCATCTCGACAAAGCCTTGTTCCAACAGTCGGTGCGCGGGGATCATGATTTGACATTGGCTGATCATGTCTATTATAAAGCATTTGATCGTACCTTCTTTGCACGCTTTTCCACAACGTTTGAAATTCAGAAAACAATTCATCTCTTTCTTCTGTTGAGGTGCTTGGTTCTGCTTCTGGTTCTGCTTCCTTCTCTTTCTTTCCAAAAGGCCACCAGCCTTCTTGCAATGTGTTTTGTAATTCTTCTTTGATAAGTTTCTTAAGTTGTGCTTTGGTTAGTTTCATTTTATTGTCTCCTTAATATTTCATTCAATGCTCGATTAATTTTGTCACCTTTGGTAAAAACAGTATTCATAAGCTCTCTTTGTCTACTTTCTTTAACCATGTACGCATTTGGGGTTGATGGTTCTGAAACGAAATCAAAACAAATTAATTGAAAATCATCTTCAACTATAGTATCGCCACTGCTTTCTTTAACTGAGCCCAGTCCTCTAGAAGAAATCCCAAGCTTTACATTAGATTCTATTAAACCTGAAAGAATTTGTCCCGCTGGCGTGTTTAAAACTCTAACTTTGCCCATAACAGCATCACCATCCCACCAAACATCAGTAACGAGATGTGAAGCATTTTTGAGATTGATAATAGAATCTTCTGGGTGATCAAGTTCCCCTAAAGCTCTGTTCTCTTTAACAAGTTTGCCGTAATTTGACATTTCTCTTTCTAGGATCGGTCTAGGATAGATTCGCCCATTACCATTTCTTGTGTCGCAGCGTTGCATGATTCCAGACATGAAAACAATACCTTGCGCTGAGAGTCTTTTCTCTTCCTCTGTTAGAAGATCTTGACAAATGCCACCTGGACATAGTTCATAATATTCTCTAAGAAGCAGTTTTGACATTATAATCCCCTCTCATTGTTGAACGGGCGCAACCCGCATGAATGAACAGCCATTCTTACAACGCCTAACTGGGCGTATTTTCCATACCCTATCCATTGTTTGCATTTCGATGTTCATGTTTTATTCCTTCGTCCCCAAATACCGTGCACAAAATATATGAAGTACCAGAACTTAAGCACCCCAATAATATTAAATTAACTAAAGTATATTCAAATGTAAATAGTTCTGTGTTTTCATTAATACCAAATAAAAGCATTCCTACCCAAAAACCCATACACATGGGACAGTGAAAGAGTTGTCCAAATCCTTTTAGCCATTGTTTAGAAGGTCTGATTTTGTTAAAAATGGAGCCGTATACCAACATTTGTGTAAGCCCATATGCTATTAGAATAAAATACAATAATTGCATATTAGTTTCTTACCTGTACATTCCATGAAGTGCGTATGCTGCAGCGGCACCCGGCCATTTTCCGTATCCACCCTTCTTCGGATCGTGTGGGATTTCCCCTAGCTCTGTAGAGTCATCAGCATCAGGCTTGAAAAGATGATCTTCAATTTCTTTTTCATATTCTTCACTACCTTTGTTATACTCTCTCTCTTCTTCAATAAACTTTGATATAACAAAAACAGCCACTTGAATTGTATCAACATCATCGGTGTCGGGTATTGTCCCCTCTAAAGAGCCATAAACATTGCCGCCTCTTATACTATCATGCAATACGACACCTTTTCTTGCTAAGAAATCAAACAACCTGCTTTGAGAAGCATAGATATGATCTCCAAATTCATCTTTTGGAAAAGAGGTGATTTTATTTTTCTTACCATTAATAACAATATCAATATCAGTGTGATCAAAAACTATCAAGCTGCCATCTAAAAGCTTCCTCATTCTAAGGAATACCTTAGCTTGCGGCTCCAGCTTCTTTAATACTTTATATGCTGCAGCTGCATCTGAATCGACTTTTATATTAATAGACATTATTCTGTTATCTCTCTTGCCAAGCCTTGAATCTTTAATATTTGTCTCACCACATCTTTATCTATTTTTTTGTTTTTAAATCCCTCTAAAAGATTTAAAACCTGTTTTGTTTTATTGTTCATCTCATCATCAGCTTTGATAACTTCCATTTTAAATGAAGAGTTGACAACCCTTTTCAAGCGTGGTATTTCTTCATTTAAGAAGATCTTCAAATCAATTCCATTATCTGAAAAGGACATAATGTAGTGATTTAAGAGCGTGTTCTGTTCCTCTAAAAATTGTCCTGAATATGTTTCGTTATACTTCTTGACAAAAGTTCTAAGAGCTAGATTTCCAACGTTTTTATCTTCTCTACTGTTATCTATAGAGTTAACTGTTAGTTGTTCAAGAATTGTACTTTCTAGCAGAACTCGTGCTTTAACAGTTGTGCTATCTCCGAATATTTGAAAGATAGTAGCCATGTTCTTATAGTTGGGCACAAAATTAGAAAACACGCTTTTTGATAATCTTTTATTAATTTTAGAAATTAGTACACTCTGTTCCTTAAACAAAGAAGCTTTATTAATTTTTGCATGAGAAATTTTTGACTCCTGTATTAACTTTTCAGCAACATATGGCTTCATATCTTTAGACTCCGTAAGTGTTTTATAAAGTCGCAATTCCTTGCCCAGTGCAGTGTTTTTAGAGAAACACTCTCTTATTAAAGAAATGGTACAATTTTTTCTTTTTAAATCATTTGATATGGTACTTTTAACAACTTCTCTTGCCAGTATTTCAAATAAAAATGCAGTATTTCTCTTTTTATTATGTTTTAACTTCATCTCTTATTTCTAGCTCCTTAATTAAATCTTTGATTTCTTTTGTAACTTCGAATAATTTACGTTCTTCGTCTTTATAATTAGTATCAACATTCTCAGGAATCCCTTTACCAAGACTAAACAGTTCTGAACCTCCAGGGATTATTTGTCTTCTAGGTAATTTTCCCATTTCAATAGCGCCCCAGCTTCCCCAGTGTCTGGAGCGGGCTCCAGCGGGTCTGTTATCCCACCCGCGATCAACTGAGACTGGTGTGTATACATGCCCCTTTCCACGTGGGCTTGTGTGAGATCCATCACGGTGATAGACATAACCATCATCACGCTTTGCTGGGGGAGCAGCCAGCAACGCAGTGTCTTCTTCACCGCCCAAGTCTTCTTCGGGTGCCATTTCTTCTTCACCGCCCATTTCTTCTTCACCGCCCATGTCTTCTTCGCCGCCCATGTCTTCTTCGCCGCCCATGTCTTCTTCACCAAACTCAGCCGCATCGCCACCGCCAGCGCTGCCCATCGCTGCACCCTCTTCGGCAACGGCTTCAAGCGCTGCATCGAGCTTTCTATCAAAGAACATCTCTCTTTGATTTCTAAGATACTCTTCTTCAGACATGCCAAGTATTTTAACGGCTACCCACCTTCTACTAAAATACCCTTCCGTCGCGCCGGCTGCTGTATCAAATTTAGTTTTCCAATGTTCAAGCTCTTGCAACTCAGCAATTTTAGAAGGATTATTTAATTTAAGTTTAAAGGAAGTCAAATCATCCCCTCTAAAGCCCAGTATATAAAGGTGAATAATTCCTACTTTTTCTAATTCAGAAATGATTGATCTTTGTAATCTTTGAATAGTTCTAGCAAATCGAATATCTTTTTGAGCTAAAGTGGTTTTATCTTCATCTGCACCCTCGCCGCGAGCCAAATATGATTGTGGTATTTTTAAAGCTGAGAATAGTTTATCTCTTAGATATTTGACATCATCAATATCGCCCGTATACGATCCGCCAGGCAATGTAGTGATTTCAGTACCAACTCCATTGCGCACAGGAATAAAATAATCTTCTTCAACACTCATCGGATTGTAACGCAAGTCAACA
>Ga0209756_1004976_pt1 | contig 10176 bp, 8 predicted proteins | sample ETNvirenome_6_85_FD_184071 | JGI IMG/M metagenome (GOLD analysis project Ga0209756, IMG submission 184071) | Marine viral communities from the Pacific Ocean - ETNP_6_85 (SPAdes) (version 3) | ecosystem: Environmental > Aquatic > Marine > Oceanic | place: Pacific Ocean | collected 2013-06-19
CAAAAATAAAGATGATCTATCTTGCGCCGTAATACTGTATAATGATTCTCTCAAATATATGAAAGAGGGCGACAAGCTAGCCGCTCAGAATTTTTATTTATCGGCCTCCATAGAATATTTACAAGCGCTTTCGCGTTTATATGAAGCTGAAATTAGGCTCAATCGATCACAACATCGCAATACAGGTTTTTACAAAAAAGTTCAAAAGCGCATATTGAAATGCAAGAAGACGCGCGATCTTTACGGAAAAAAACACCATTCTAAATGAAACTCCTAGCAGAGAAAAATAAAAGAAAGTTTACAGTCGGTGATTTAGTGCAATTTGATATATCTCACATATTAGGTATTGTCACTGACGTTAAGATGGCTGAAGCCTTTAGTCCCCTAGAAGAAATATTAGATGTAAAAGTTCGCTGGATTGATGGAGAGGAGTTTTGGTGTCTAGAATGCACTTTAAAGTTGATTTCTAGCACTTAATAACTACTTAGTAATATAATGAAACTATTATTCGAAAATTGGCGTACCCACACAAACACTCTTAAAGAACAACTTTTAATTGAAGGCCGCATCGAGGACGTCAAAAAGAAATATCCTCGCATCCCGAAAATTATTGATTACCTTATAAGGCGAGATCCTTCTGGTAGTCAAAAATATCTTGCATGGGCCGCAAAACAAACTGAAGCGGCTCGTCAATATCGTTCTCAGTATGTTCCACCAGGAACTGGGCTAGACGTCGCACAATTAGAGCCATGGGTGCCCGAACTCACAGATAAAATTGAGAAGTTCCACAAATGGAACCAACGGCTGCCAAAATTTGGTTTTTCAAAGGACCTCAACTCTTACAAAGACTTTGAATCACTTCGAGACGCTATTAGTAAAGTAGAAGAAGAAGATACACAAGCCACAAAAAGAGCAGAAGAGAAAAAAGCAGCTCTCAGCGAAGCAGAAGTTATTGATGACACCGAAGATTATTTCATTGTCAGGCCAATGAGCACTCAGGCTTCTTGTTTTTTTGGTAGAAGCACACAGTGGTGCATCTCTGCAACACAAAGCAACAATTATTTCGATAGCTATACAAGTGAAGGCAAGATGTTCTATTTTGTATTCCTAAAGCATGTCGATCCTACAAATAAATATAAAAAATTAGCGTTTGTCCTCGACAACGAATACGATCTTGAAAGTGTTTTTGATGCAGAAGATACTGAATTGGACAGCGGAGAAATAGAAGAAGCGTTTGTACAAAACCTTCTAAATCAAGCAACCGCAGAAGGCGCTTGGATGACTTATTTGTGGGCTGGAGGCGACAGATACGCCGACGAGCCTACCAAAGAAGATGTGGCGCTATATAACCAGACTCTCGAAAGGCTTGGAATTGGTGCGCTAAAGATCGATGAGACTTCTGGCGCACTTGACCAAGAAGAGGCCGAGTACGCAAACTCAGAAATACGCGAACAAGCAGACGCCGTTCAAATTGTCATTGTGGATCAAATGCGTGATCACGCCTATCATAATCCTGCTGGTCCAACCGAAGCAGATTACCAGAAGATCCAAGACGAGTTCGAGCAGAGCGCAGAACACGCCTATCTTATGTTTGACGAGTATGAAGAAGGCAAATACTATTATAATGGCGGAATGTCTTTTGATTTCTCTGATTTAGAATGGATTGATGAACATGAAGATAATGATGATATGTTGGAAGAAATTGTTCGAGAAGCAGCCGATGATAATTATGTTTACATTGACGAAGCAGAGTCTTACCATGAAGAAGTGAGACTTGATTTTACTCCTGATTATGATGAAAGTGGCGTAGACGGATTTAAAGCCATGGCTGATAGACTTTTAGAATATGACGGCAATTGGCAAGAAATATATGATGTGGTGATTTCGAAGTTAAAAGGACTAAGAAAAATCCCAGCTCCAGATTTAGAAAAAGAAAGAGAATATTGGCCAGACCCAGAAGAAAAGGCAAAACAAATGGAATTGCCCTTGGAAACACAAGCAGAAAAAGACGCAGAAGATGTACGCAACATGCCGATTCGTGAATCAAAAAATAAGACTAAACTTATTATCGAGATCAAAAAAATAAAATAGAGCCTTAATGAACGATTCTAACTATTTAATATGTGTGCAACAAGAAAAAGAATATTTATATGGCTTTTTGCATTATTAATAGTATTGTCTATAACTCCCCATAAGGCTAAAAAAGTGAAGATAAAAATATTAAAAGAAGCAGCTGCTGTCGAACAAGCTTTTACGCCAAAAGAGATAAATAATATAGTAGAGGCCTCCAAACTGTCTGGCGTTAGCCCGGCATGGATTGCCGGCATGACAAAAGCGGAATCTGGTGGTAATTGCCTTTCTCGTGCATTTAACGGGCCGAAGATTATAAAATGGGGGGTTGCTAGAAAGTTTGGTGAAGATCTTGGGGCGCTGCGGCGCGCAGGCCTGACTGATAAAACTATTTATAGCGATCATAAAGGAGGCGACAACTCCTATTTTCACAGAGCCTACAAAATAGCACCTAAAACTGCAGTTTATGTTACGGCCTGGGGTACAAACCAAGTTATGGGGTGGGAGCTTCTCAGAATGGGAGGTATTTCTACAAAAAGTCCCGGTGGTAACCCAGATCAAATTGTTAGCGCATTCTTTAATGATCCATGCAGAATAAGCAGTTTACTGATAGCGTCTTGGGTTAATAACAGTGTTGGTAGTTGGTTTAGGGGTACCGCGAACAGAGCAGCGCGAACAGGAAATTTTGCAGATTTTAGACGTACAACGAGCAAATATTTAGGAAAATACAGTGAAGGCTATACTAGCAGAGTTATGCGTTATTCTAAAATTTTCCAACAACAAAACCCACAAATAATGAGCCAATTCGATAGCGGCAAACTTATGACTGGGGATCCCTTAGCCGCTGGACCCGCAATTAGTGCTGCCCCAGGTCCCGCGGGTACCGCTGCGCCAAGACAGACAATTGGTCAAGACTTAGAAGGACAAACAATTGTATTAATTGGTGATTCTCAAACAGTTGGTGCTATGGGTCGTAATTTAGAAAGAACGTTAAATGCCCGCGGGGCCAAAGTAATTAAGTTGGCACGAGGCGCCTCGTCTACAAAATTTTGGAATGATACACTAGATGGGAAAAAACATTATCTCCACAACAAAAAACCAGAAACAAGAAAGTATACATTAGACTTTATTAAAAGGCAAAACCCTACACAAATTATTGTGAACCTAGGCGGCAACACTGCTGGAAATTCGCAAAAATATTATGATAATAGTGCAATTCCACTTATGCAAAAATTAAAATCAATAACTCCCAATGTTGTATGGTTTGGACCCGCACACAACTATAGATCTATTCAAACACGAACGCGCTCATGGTGCCGCAAAAAAGGCTTGTCAGTCCAAGAATGTCGTGAGCAGAGTAAGCAAAAAAGATCATCAACAGATCAAATTTTAAATCAAATTGCACAACAAACAGGAATTAGATATGTTTCAATGTTGGAATGGGCAAAAAGTCATGAAATACTTAGAGACAAAGTACAGAAAATTGAAGATTTGCGAAAGGATGGACATACAAAAGAAGCTAACCGCTTAGCCAAAGAAATAAGAGGAGATGGCATACACTATAAAGGTATGTCAGCACAATATTATGCGGAAACAGTTGCATCGAATATAGGAGACTACTCGGGTATCACTGGAACTGGCAATGTGATGATACCCGGTGTAACTATTTCGCGGCCGGCCACTCGTAAGGGCAAATTTGTCCACGGTATCAGCCCGATAGAAAAATTCAAATTTGATACATTTTATATGGAGTTGGATATGTACTTTCCAGAGAAGGGCGGCGCCGCCGGTATATTATCTAAACATGGTCTAGACTATAAGTTTGGCAGAGAACATCAAAAAGCATATGACAATCTACAGAAAGCAAAAGCTTCCGGGAAGGCGCCAACAGGGAAAGCTAATCAAGAAAAGGCTAAAGAAATACAAAAGAGCTTAGATACTGCTATCGAGGCGTACAATACCGCGGCGAATGATGCGGGAAGAAAAAACGCAGAAAAGGCTATTGAAAAATTTAGAAAACAAATCCAAGAGCTAGGATTTGAACCGGGGAAAATAGGCGCGCCTATCGCCACTACAATGCCGTCGACCACTCCGGTACCGGGCGTTCCAGGCGCTGTTTACAAAGGGGTGCCCACAACACCTGCGCCAACAACTACAACTTCTCCAGATGCTGGTGAAGCGCTACCAATAGTTAAAGAATGCCCACCAGGCACAATTCGGAGGGGAGACACGTGTTATCGTATCGAACTTAAAGCCCCGGGGCTTCCAATAGAGCACGATCCGGTAACTGGTGAAAAATTGGGCCCCGAGCACAGGACACGTCAGTTGGCTGAATCCGCAGATCTGCAAAAAATAAAAATAAAAATTTTAACTAAAAGACAAACTATTTAATATACAATGCCTTGTACCATTAATAACAACACTTCCGAGGACCTTTCTAAGCTAAAAGACTTGACAAGCAAATTAGTGCCATACGTGCAAAAACAAGTTGGATTTAACAGGCCCCCGACAATCAATTTTGATGGCGATGAAAAAAATGCTGCAAACCCATTCGGAAGAACCGGACAGTATGATCCGCAAAATATGGAAATAACAATCTTTGTAGCCGGACGTCACATAAAAGACGTTTTACGGTCGGTAGCTCATGAACTGGTGCACCATGGCCAAAATCTAAGGGGAGAATTTGATAAGCCTATTTCCACTCAACTGGGATATGCGCAAAACAACAAACACTTGAGAAGTATGGAAGAAGAAGCTTATAAAGTGGGTAATTTATGTTTTAGAGATTGGGAAGATGGAATAAAACAGCAATTACCTTTATATGAGACTATTTATAGAGAAGCTCTGATAGGAGAAGAGAACATGTCAACTAAAGATTGGCGAGATCAAGAACTTAATAATCTTTTAATGGATAAGTGGGGTTATAAAGCCCTAAAGGAAGAATTAGACGCATATATGGACTCCAGCAAGGGGGGTGATTACCAAACTGGACAAAAAACCCTTGATGAAGATGAAGATGAAAACCTTGAAGAAGGTGAAGAATCTAGCGATCAACTACATCAAGTTGCACAAAGCGTCGAATCCCGCGAAAAAACATCTAGCGAAGAATTAAAAGAAGCCGAAGGGCAAAAAAAAAAGAGTTAACTGAATTCGATCTTGCAAAAGAAATAGTAAACGATCCAACTAATACTTTAGGTTTAATTAAGACATTTTATCTTATGTATTGGAAGGAGCGTTCTAACACATCAATTCCCGAATCAACATTAAAGAAGATTGCGGCGGCCATATATAGAGAGGCATCTGAAATTGTTGGTAGGGGCGTCCCTCTTCAAGAGCAGGCGCGAGCAAAGGCCACGACCGGCTTTTTCAAGGGGGTATACCGTCTTGTTAGAGGTATATTTTCCGGCGGCGGTAAAAAAACAACACAAACTGCTGCACAAGCGGCCAGAAGAAAAGCGCAAAGAGATCTCGCAACAAGAACACTTCCAAAGCCGACTCCCAAACCAAAACCAACACCAAGGCCCGGGCCAAAACCAGTACCAAAGCCCGGGCCAAAACCAGTACCAAAGCCGGGACCGCGGGCGCCAAAACTAAGTGCAGGCCGCCGTGCAGCGCTGGCGGCGGCAAGTAAATCGTCACGAAAAGGTTTTCTCAAGAAACTTAAAGATCTTTGCAAAAAACACCCTAAAAAGTGCAAATTGTTGAGGTGGGCCGGTTATGCTGGAGCCCTCATTGGTGCTGGGGAATTGCTTGGTACCGAAGAAGAAACTGGTGGCGCCGCGGCGCAGACAGGAACAAAGGAAAAGGATTGTCGCCGGTATACACCGGGCACCGTCGCATGGTACCAGTGCCGCGGCATTCCATATGATGAAGATAAATATTCTACATTGAAGGAACATGTGAAATATGAAAATATCATTTAAAGATAAAGGTAACGCCAGAAAGGCAGACGATAGCGTTTTAAAAGAAGCGGCAAAAGCAATTGAAAAATCAAGACAGCTGCTGAAAGAAGATGAATTCACAGGCTTGCCATCCTTCTTAACTGACCCCCCGGACTGGATGCCAAATATATTAGGCCCCGGGGCTGCTGGTACAGAAGGAATTAGCTTAAAGGATAAAGAGTGCAATCTGACGCCCGAAATGATGGCCATTATAGCAAAGAAACACCCAGAAATCGATATGACCACCAAAGAAGGTTGGGATGCAGCATGTAAGTTGGGTGGAATGACACCAGAACAATACAAGGAAGAAACACAAGAATATTTTCAGACAGGCCTAGGCGCCGTTGAAACGGCGCTAGCGCTGGGGTTGTTGCTACCACTGGCGCCCGCTGCGCCTGCCGCGGCAGAAGTAGGCGTTGCCGCTCAAGTGGCATCTAAAACTCCAGGGATGCTGCGTAGAATAATAGGTTCAAAATGGGGCCCATTTAGTTGGAGATATGAAGTTGGCATGATGGCAGCAGCATATGGAGCCCCAGAATTCTATGACAAGGTGTTAAAATATGCGGATCCATGGCATTACGCCATCAACCTTTTAAGGCTATGGAAGATTGCTCCTTATATACCATTGATCGGAGATGACGAATGCCCTCGTTTCGGAGATGAATGCTGGCCAGGCTGGACAGACAGCAACGATAAAGACGGTGGGGCGCCCCTGGATGAGGAAGATAAAGAATTAGCAGAACAGCTAGCCGAGATCGTCGACGCGGAAATTGCAGCCTACCAGGCTGGGAATATGGAAGAAGCAGAAAGAATAAACACTCTTCGCTTAGGTGTAGAACAAAAAATAAGAGAAAAAGGCGCCGTCGATTATACTGCGGCCGCAGCGGCAGTGCAAGAACAAGCGCCGCAGGCCACAATTCCGGTTGCGGCGGAAGAAGAGACAATTGTCGCGTATGCGCCAGACAATCCATATATTTTAAACATTGAGTCTGGTGGAGAAATTACAGCCGAAATGGTTGAACAAATGAAAGCCGACTATGTAAGAATATTAAATGGAAAAGATCCGCAACCTGGAGATGAAGAGTTCTTGAAACTCTTCGTTTATGGAAATTAGAGAGGGAGAATTTTATGGGCACACCTGGACATATGGCACACCCGTTTGGCGACGCAGACCATCCTAGTTTATGGCAGCGCGTCAGAACTGGTCAAGATTTACTACAATACTTTCATGATATCAAAGAATTTCTCGAATTAAATCCTGGTAGTCTTAAGATCGATGGCATCAATGTCAGCTTCAAACTAATCACCACAGAAGATGGCAAAAAAGAATTCCGTATGGATCGTGGCACAACGCACACTGAATCCGTTATCGGAATGGATGCTGCAGCCGCCTACAAAAAATGGCCGGAAGGGCACGGAATGCCCCACGCGATCAAAACTCTTTTAGAAATATTTAACGAAGCTTTACCAAGTATCCAGTACGAGCTTAAAGATTTGGGAATGTGGGATAATCCCCAGAAATTTTTTAACACTGAATATGTTGAAGGAAAAACAAACGTCCAACAATATGATAAAAACTTTTTAGCTATTCATGGTATTAATCAATTCTACGAAAAGAAAGCTCCTAAGTCTTGGGTAGCGTCTGGAAAATCCATGGACCGTAAGGGCCTAGAAAGACCAACAAACCCCAAAACTGGTAAACTCGTTAAAGACACAGCCGTCGAAATTCCTTATAATAGGGGCGCCCTAGAATCTATCATCAAAAAAGTTAAACCAATTTCATCCCAGCGCGGCTTTGAAATATATGGCGACATACCAACACAGCTTGTATCAGAAATTGATTATGCTGACACTCTCGGATCCCCTTTCACAATCCAAATGACGGCGGAAGAACAAACCACAAACTCTTTAAGTGAGTGGCTTGAGGAAGTAGAAAACCCTAAAAATGAAAAAGTTGCAAAAGCTGATGGAACAACGGTGTGGGCCATTAGTAAAGACGTTTACATGGCAGTAACAAACGGAATTCCACTTTTGGAATACCTTAAGTCTCCAGAAGACGTAAAGAAGGCAATTGCTGGCGCCATTTTCAATCACGCGACGCGAATGCTAGGAAATGACGTTAAGGCCGCCCTAGATAGCTCTATGGGCTCCGTAACGGATCATGAAGGGGTAGTGCTTAGAGGGATGGAGGAATTCCCAGTAAAAGTCACCGGAGAATTTATTGTCGGCGGTCAGCAAACAGCGTTTCGAGAGGGGATGATAAAAGAAGTCGAAGAGCTAAAAGGCATAAAGGATGTAGAAGAAGAATATAACATAGACACTATTGATCCAGACGAGCCAGAAGGAAAGAGAAGAGTTGCGTTGATCCCTGGAGGGTTTAAGCCGCCGCACAGAGGGCATTTGGCCCTAGTGGCGCATTATTTAGATGAAGTCGCCCCAAACGGCAAAGTAATTGTTTTTATGGGCAGCGGCGGAGATACACCCCGCTCAATTAAAGGAAATCCAATAACTTTTGAGGACTCTTTAAGAATTTGGCAAATTTATTTGAATAATGAAAATATTGCTTTTCCGAATGAAATATTAGATATTGTAGAAGTGAAAGGCGGCCCTATAGGCCATGCTATAGATTATATAAAAGAAGCTGATCCAAACGAAGAGGTCATTTATTTGGGGGCTGGAGAAAAGGATGGTAAGCGTTGGAAATTCATGCTTGATAATCCCAAATACAACCCCAACAATGTAAAAGTTTTTATTGAGCCGGCCCCAAACTATAATGATAGCGAAGGCAGTCCGTTGAGTGCTACAAACTTTCGGAAAGCAATCGAGAGCGGCGATGAAGAACTAATTAAAAGCTATATACCTGAAAATAGTCATGAATCCTATAGACAAATTATGGATGCTTTAGGCGGTCAGCTCAAGGAGTCCCAGCAGCCGCTGGGCATCTTTCTGCGGCTAATAGAAGAAGTACTTGAAGAAGCTTCAGTTAGCGATATGTTTGGGGCAGCGTCCGGACGACTGGAGCAAATTACTGAGCCGGGATCTGGAAAGAGGGATTACGAAGACGAGGATGACGAGTTGGAAGAGATTTCGGGCGCCGGAGGTACCGGCGCCGGAGTCGCAGGTGACGTAGAGGGATCTCCAGGGCGTAAAAAGAAAAAGAAAATACGGCAAGACGAAGAAACGTTAATTAGGGAAGTTGAAGACTATTTATTTAGCATATTAGGAGTCATTCCATGAATCGAGAAGAAAGAAAACTAAGATCATTAATTAGAAAAGGAATACAAGTTGTAGTTGAGAGAAAAGAACAACAAACACACGAAATAGAAAGAATTCGTAAAATTGTTCGGCACTTGATAAAAGAAGTTGAAGGGAAAACAGACGTTGCAAACAAGGTTGTGCACAAAAATAGCGGTATTAACGTACTTGACACCCTCTTAAAAAAGATCATCAAACAAATTGAAAGCTACTATAAAGACCTGTCCTCGAACGATCTTCAGCGAAAGTCTTTTAGATATCATTTTTTAATTAATTTTAAAAACGCGCTAGCTCCTATCGATGCAAATCGGTTTGCACCGGGTGACACGGAAACTTTATCTGAGCAAGATATAAAAGTTTCAGTAGACGATGAGCTAGAACCAGATGATAAAGAAATAACTAGCGAACCGGATGGATCTAAATTCATTCCAGCTAGACCAGAAGATGAAGAGAAAGAAAAAGAAGAAGAAGCAGAAAAAGAAGGGTTCATTAGAATGGACTCAAGCGATCCTTCTGTTCAACAGGGCGCTTCATTTGCTGAAAAGGCCTGGAATGATGTACAAAACCAAATTCAAACTGCGTATGAAGATTTGATCGATCCAAAAGACGCGGAAGCATTTTATGATTGGGGCCTGACAAATTTAAAACTTTATTTTGACAAATTTGAAGATGAAATGTCAACCGAAGGTGAAATTCCTGAAAGTCCAGACTATCCGCCAAAAGAAGGTGGCGAAGAAGAGTTTGAAATTTAAGGAATATATTATGAAACTAACTAAATCAAATTTAAAACAGATCATTAAAGAAGAGCTAGAAAAGATATTACTTAATGAATTGCAGCCTGATATGGTTAAAAGATTTTATAAAATAGCTATATCTGATTGCGAAGGTGGCAAAGACGCGCTGATTGCAC
>Ga0209756_1004978_pt1 | contig 10173 bp, 16 predicted proteins | sample ETNvirenome_6_85_FD_184071 | JGI IMG/M metagenome (GOLD analysis project Ga0209756, IMG submission 184071) | Marine viral communities from the Pacific Ocean - ETNP_6_85 (SPAdes) (version 3) | ecosystem: Environmental > Aquatic > Marine > Oceanic | place: Pacific Ocean | collected 2013-06-19
GCTACATAACTCAGGATCTTTAAGACTCCCGGAGTTATCATGTACTTATAATTTAAGAACTCTTTCATAATGTTTATTTTGTTTTGTTAGTTATAGAATACGATCCTATAAAATTTATTTTAAAAGAACAGGCTCCCCGCATCAGATTGACATGCTTTACCTATTGTTGTGTGACCGGAGATCAGCCATCTACTGCTTTGTATTTTCTCTCCTAGGCCGTAAACGGGGTCAATCCCGAGGTCTAAACATAATTTATGTTCTGGTTTGTCCCCGTCTTCTGTTCTGTCTCCTCCGTTGCAGAACATCATCTTGCTGTATCTGTTTTTGAAGACTTGATGAATCCATTCTAAGGTTTTGCAAACGCTATCGTCCTCGTCGGTGCACGCAATAGACATGGTAACAGGCTTCAGGGCTTGTATCATTATCATTCTCTCCCTGAATAGCATGAAGGGCTTAGATTTTTTCCGTTTGAGGAAATCATCGTTATTAACAATAACAAACAAATGGTCCGCCAAGAGCCTAGCTTTTTCAAAGCATTCCAAATGCCCAACGTGAATAGGATCGAAGCCGCCGCTAACTATAGATAATTTCATTTTTTATTTAGGATTTTCGGGGTGATATACTTTGCAGTCGAGCCTTTGTTTCTTTTTCCATAGTAAGTTTTTTAACTCTATAGCTCTAGGGTTGCCTGCTGTTGCTGAGGACTCAATTCCGATTTCGGCACACTTTATCTCAGAAAGCCAAGGTCGATTAATTTTAGTTCTACTAAGAATATCTTCTGCGTAAGCGATCCAATATTCTGATGAACCGTAATTAACTTTAGCGCGAGATTCTGTAGCTGTCTGTGTCTTCATGATCTGGTTTACTCATTTAAATCTGAAACTTACTTAATTGTGATAACTAAAGGGCCACTTGTTTTTCGCATAGTTCGCTTTTTTTTTGCAAAATAGGTAAGTGTTCTACCTCAATAAAATTTTCTCGAAGAAATCTTATCCCGGCTTCGCTTCTGTAAGTTTCTCCATAAACCAACCTCTTAACTCCGGCTTGAATCATTAACTTACTACATTCAAAGCAAGGGCTCATTGTCAAATAAACTGTTGAGTCGGCGCTACTATTTGTGCTTTTAGCTAACTTCATTAAGGCGTTTGACTCGGCGTGAAGAACCTCTGGCTTAGTTTCCAGTTTATTCTCGGCTCGAGGCAAGAAATTTTCGTTTACTGTTTCGCATGTGTTATTATAACCCGCCGGGGTTCCGTTGTAACCGTCAGAAATAATTTGGCCATCCTTGACGATCAGGCATCCAACCTTTCTTCTCTCAGCTTTTGATAGTCGAGACCAAGTTTCAGCCATCTTAAGGTAAGTCCTGTCTAGTTCGTCTTGTTTCGGCATTAGATGTTCATGTTAAGTCTGCTTCTCCGATTTCTATAAAATAAAGAAGGCGGAGAATTTTATCCATTCCTCCGTTATGCAGCTCTGACATGGGCGTTTCCATGTTAAAGAAGGAATTTGGCGTAGTGAGCCATTCAGCTATATAGTCATCGTCCATTAACGAACAGCATTCGTTCACAATATTGACTAACTCTATTAAGAGATCCTTTTTAATCTTTATCTCTTGTTCCTTCTTTTTTTCCATATATATCTAATATAGAGTTTGCTAAGTCCAATGCTTGACCTTTGTCTATAATGACATCCCAGCACAAAGTTTTTTCGCTTATGTTCTCAGGCAACCCGCAAGAGTAATGCATAAGGCTCAAGGATTCTTCGTCACTATACTTTAGAACCCTTAGTATGTGAGAATGGCATTCGCAGTCAACTATAATGTCGTAACAATCATATCCTTCGTCGATAACTTTTCTTTTATAAAGAAACTTCTTCATACGTCTTTGTAAACGTTTAAACAGTCGGGGTCTTTTTTAAGTCTGCCGGATTTTTCGTAAGCTTCTCTTCTGATGGGCAAAGGTATGCTGTGTTTTCTTCTGGCCCAGTTAGCTGCTTTTTGAAAACGCTTCTCCAAGAAGGCAAAAATTTTATACTTAACCGATCTGTTTCTGTACGCATCGAGTATCTCTTGTTCGGTGTCCCACATTCTATCTATTTCGGCTCTATCTTTCTTGGTTTCCGTGATGTTGAGACGAATTTTGCTTTTGGTATCTATTCTTCCTTTTTTAAAAGTAAACTCGAATTCAGACCACCATGCGTCTCCTTTGTCGTCTTTTATAGAGTCGAAAAATCTAATATCTACGTTATCGTTAACGCTGGTCCAGTTTTCCTTTTTTCCGCTAAAACCGTTTTTTTCAAGTTTATAGAGCCTCTGCCTATAAACTTTATAAACGTCCATAGCACAACGCATGTCTTTGGTTTGAAAAGTATGGCTTGTATTAAAAAGATGCTCGTCTTTTTTGTCTAATAAGCTCTTGAGGTAGGACTTCGGAACTATTATTTCGTCAAACATTCCCATTTTTATTTATTATATATTATACCACACTTTTCTGTACGTGTGGTTATAGTTTCGTTTACAGTTAAGGTTATTTTTTCTAAAAGCAGACCTGTGTTAGTGTCAACTACCGCATGCTTCTTTTGTAACATCTCGTCGACTGCGGTAAGAGCTTCGTACTCGTTAGCTTCCACTTCGATGAGACAGATACATGTGATTGTAGTTTTTTTGCTCATTATTTATAGTATCTCTCCGTTTTCGTTATTGTCGTCTAAGTCATGTCTCTCTTGAGCCGCATCGACCACGTGCCTTAAGCTTCCTCTTTCGGTGACATCAAAGTTGTCTACTTCGAAGTTTACATAATTATTAACGTACCTCTCTGATCCGTCAGCCGTGACCCTTTTTATTAAATCATGGTGACCGGCGGCATATTGGCCTTGGAATCTGGACTTAAGGGTTATTAACTTGTGTGTTCCAAAATTCTCCCCGTCTAAGGCTAATTCGTCTTCCGACTTTCTTCTAAAGATACCTACATAACTAGCGAACCATTGGAGCCTATCGGAAAGGGATATAACAGAGCTATCATCAACGATGTTTGAACTGTTCCTTCCGTGACTCTCGCCTGTTCTGTTTAATTGCATAGCTGTTATGATTGGACAATTCAGTTCTTCGGAGAGTTTTTTAAGTTTATCTATTTTTTCGCCGATAGCTTGGTACTCTGCCCAGTTACGGTCAACTTTTTCCCCAGTTAATTTGACATAATCGTAAGCTATTAGACAGTCGTTGCCTCTGCCTACTTCAGAATAGTACCATCTCCTGACAAGAGAACAGACTTGGTCAATGTCTTTGTTGCCTATGTGGTGATGATGGTATTCGTAGGTAGCTAGCTTCGCTTTAGCTTCCTTGAATTTGTCACACATCTCCTTGTTTCTTCTCCAGTTACCAGTTTCTAAATGCCAAACAGGAATGCCGCTAATCGCAGCAGCAAGCCTAAACTGCATTTCTTCTTTGCTCATCTCGGTATCAAGAACAAGGGTTTTGACTTTATTGTTTACGGCTACCTTAAAACATAAGTCATTTATCCACGTTGTTTTACCTTGTCCCGGTCTGGCAGCTACAGCGTACAGATTACCCCTTCTGAGTCCGCCAAAAAGTCGGTTGAACTCTTTGTAGGGGGTAAGTAGACCTGTATCGGTGTTGGGGTTTATAGAGCGATCTTCTATCAGATCAACTATTCCATCAAATATATTAGCAGGGTTGGATTCGGTAGTATAAGTAGAGACGTTTTCATTGTATATACCATCAGCGCCGGAAACGAATTCGCTTATACTTTTTTCACCACTAGATTTAGCGAACTCCATTAACTTCCTACCGGAGTCATAGGTTCCTCTTCTTATGGTTATTTTAGCAAGCTCTTGGGCAGTCTTGACCGTTGCGTTTAATGTTATCTGAGTAAAAGATATGGAAGCTAAGTAATCAAAAATATTAATATCATCCTTAAAGGATATTCCTAGGTTTTTAATTTTCTGCGCAACTATAACCTTATCTATCTCTTCTCCTTTTGATAAGGTACTCTTGATTACATTGTATATTGTAGAGTGACTTTCGCTGCAGAAGTCTTTACTACTAATAAAGCCATCTATCTCGGCAAACGCAGAGGGATTATTTATTAAACCCCCTAAAACTTGCTTTTCTATCTGAATCGAATAAATTGCTACCATTTACTAAAACTCTTCTTCGTCGTCGTCTAAGAAGGATTCATCCCACTGGGAGTCTTCTTCTGCGGTGTCTTCGTCGTTGATTTTATTTTTAAGTATTTGGGTTGTATTGTCAACACTAATCCTACTCATAGCCTTACTCCAGTCAGAAATAAAGCCTTGTACGGCCATTGCATTCAAACTGTCGTCAGACTTGCTGTGTACCTGCGGATTACCTTTACCGTCGAATGAAAAAAGAACGAAGCCACCAGACGAACATTCGTCGAGTTGCTTAAGTAAACTAGATGGTATCTTAAATCCATCTTCTTCCATATATTATAATACACAGTTTTAAAGAATAACATTAAATTGCTTTTTAAAAAAAGACTTAGAGAGTTTGTCGATTTCGTCATAATTAACCTCAATATACTCAAAATTATTATATTTTAACCAATTTTCTTTTTGTACATCTCTTTTTATTGACTTCCAATAGCCGGTTCTGGAACCATGAAAAAACTTACTATACGAGGTGTGTTGTTGTCCTTGTACTTCTATTGCTATGTATTTAGTGACGTTAACAAAGTCTACTTTAAGTCTTGACCCAAACACGGGGAACTCTTCGTAAACAATATGACTACTCCAGAATTTCTTTAGGAAACTTTTTACTTTGAACTGTATTTTTGACTTGCATTCTCCGTCCCAATCAATTAAGTACTTTGATACATTCTTGTTTTGCAGTCTACCGTTTACAGCAAACAACTTCATCCTATTAGCTGTTTAAATCTGTCTTCTAAGAAGTTGACAATCTTAGGGTTGTCTTCAAGGTATGCCCAAACTTTTCTCTCTCCTTGGTGTTTTTGTTGTATCTCTATTTTTTTCTTTTCTGCATCCTCTATTAGGGAGTCAGCAAAAGCAAACCAAGCTCCGCTCTTTTTTATTAAGCCCCATTGCAGGCAAAGCATATACATCTCCACTTCCTTCCAGATGGCTCCCCCTTTCTGGGAATACTTGACGGGTATCGCCACTTCCTGACCTGTCTTTTCGTTTCTGGTTTTTGTAAACTTCATTACGCAATAATGGCCCAACCTCTTTCCTTTGTCTTTTATTGCGGCAGCAGAGGGGTTCTCCCAAATGTAAAGGTTGGTCCACAAGGCTTGGATTTCACACATCGTGGAGCTATAAAATCCTAATGCCTTGCCTCCGGAAACAGTGGTTCCGCCGGTTGCTCCGTATCCAGATGTATTCATTTTGGTTCTGGTTTGAGAAAGAACAATCATTGCGTGTCCATACCTTGTTATGGGCAAGCTTAAAGACTTACCCGCAAAGGAAAACGTAACAGCAGAACCAGCTACCTTTTGTCCGTCTTTGAAATCTTTGCCCAAATCATCGACCCGACAAAGTGCATCGGTGGAATCAAGAATAAAAAGATATTTCTTCTTTTCTGGGTTATCTATTATTAATTCTTTAATCATCCCTAAGCTAGGCTCAAGCATATTGCTGTCCAAGCAAAACCATTTATTCGGGTCTGTAGATATTTCGCTTCTCTCCAATAAGATTCTGTTAAGCCTGCCTTCTGCGTTTACATAGAAAACAAAAGAATCTTTAATGCTCTCCTGAAATATTTTAGCAAGATTTAGCGCGAAACTGGTCTTTCCGCTTTCTGGCTCTCCGGACACCCTAAAGATTCCCGGAGATAATCCTCCGTCAAGAAACATATCTAAAGATAGGCTGCCGGAACTAGAACACCAATCTACAACTTCTCCGGTGTTGTAATGATGCGGCTTGTATCTCTTATCCTCTAGTAATGATTTAATCTTCGTCTGGCTCATAGTTTAAAAAATCTAATTTAGTTTTGGGCTTTTTCTTAGAAGGTTCGACTTCATAGAAATAATCGCTAGACATATCATATATTTTAGTTGGTCTCATGTCAAGCTTTCTTTTTTTATTTTTTGTTTGGAGCCATCTAACCTTGTCTGGGTGAAGGAAGTCTTTGAGAGTGTAAACTTTCTCTACTTCATGAGAGACCCATCTCCAAAAATCAAAATCAGGTATGATAGCGAAAAGCTTTTTTGCTATCTTAAGTTGATAAATGTAAGAATTCTTCCTGTAGTCAACAAGAAAGTTATCGACAATAAACCTGTGACAAGTAGACTCCTTTACTTTTTTAACCGGCTTGTTGCCCGATAGATTCAAGTTGATTTCAAGTTGCATTGGTAGATCTGGATCTTTCCAAATCGTTTTTTACCATGCGCTCTACCAGCTTGTCAAACGAAATCTTTGGAACCCATCCGAGTTCTTTTCTAATTGGGCTTGAGTCGCCGCAAAGAAGCTGTACTTCGGCTGGCCTGTAAAACTCTTCATTAATTTCCGCCAGAATAGTGTTCTCTTGGAAAAGCCTAAATTTTTCATCGAGGCCATCTCCGCTCCAAAGTCCGGGAACCCCTGCGGCAGAAAAAGCTTTGCTTACGAACTCTTTTACAGAATGAGTTTCGTCGCTTGATAGAACATATTCTTTTGGCTTTTTTTGGTTAAGCATAAGCCATACCGCTTTTACGAAATCTTCAGAGTCAGACCAGTCTCTTTTCGCGTGGACGTTTCCTAGTTCCAAGGGGGTGACCTTGTCACCGTTGTCGATCTGGCGTTTTATTTTAGCAACAGTTTTAGTTATCTTTCGGGTTACGAACTCTTCTCCTCTCCGAAGGCCCTCGTGGTTAAAGAGGATACTATGGATGGCAAACATGTTATACGATTCTCTATAAACTTTAACTATGTGACGAGCGGCCGCTTTAGAGGCTCCGTAAGGACTTCTAGCTTTGATCGGGTGCTTTATGTCTTGAGGGGTATAATCAACGTCTCCGAACTCTTCAGAGCTGCCTGCGCTATAAAATCTACAGTCAGGTTTAAATTTCTTTAACGACTCCAAGCATCTTATGACACCTAGAGTGTTAACATCAAAAACTTGGAGGGGCATGTCCCAGCTACAACCAACAAAAGAATTGGCTCCGAAGTTAATAAAGTAATCAGGTTGAATTTCTTGCACTAGTTTACTTATTGAGACCTCGTCGGTCAAGTCGCCGCAAATCAAGTGGAACCTTGGGTGTTTTCTAAAGGACTCAATGTTGCCAAAGTTAGCGTTAGATGTTCTCCTCATCATTCCGTAAACTTCCATTTCTTCTTTGATTGTAAGTAAGTGCTCGCACATGTTTGCACCGTCTTGCCCCAATACTCCTGTTACTATTGCTTTTTTCATTTTAATTTTTAATTATTTTTTCCAGTAATCGTAGATACCTTTATCTATCTCATATTTGCTCCAAACAAATCTTTCTCTTTTAGGCTGTTTTTGAGCCCACTCCCACATTCTGGCCAGTCCTTCTTTCAGGGGGGTTTTAAATTCAAAGTCAAGGAGGTCTATTGATTTTTGCCAAGTAGCAAAAGCGCTATGCACTTCGTGCCTCTTTTCAAGGTGGACTACTTCTGATCCTCCGACAATTAGTTTTAATTCTTCTGCGCATTCGGCTATGCTAATTGCCTCTATCCCTCCTAAGTTGATGATCTGCTTGGAGCACCTAGGGTCAAAGTGAGCTTTAAACAGGGGCTCTAAGGAATCGTCTACATAGCTGAAGGCTCTTCTTTGGCTTCCGTCCCCGAATATAGTGATGGGCTTTTTCTCCATTATATAATACATCCAGATACCTAAGACGTTCCTGTACTTGTCCCAGATATTCTGTTTGATTCCGTAGACATTATGTGGTCTGATAATACAATAATCTAGCCCATGTTGTTCGTTCGCTACCTCAATGTCTCTTTCGCAAGCAGCTTTTGCGATACCGTAAGGGTCAATAGGGTTCCTGCGCATGTCCTCGTGAAATATCCCTCCTTCTCCGTGTCCGTAAACGGCCATAGTGGAAGTAAAAACTAACCTCTTGACATTGTTTTTTATGCATTCATTAACGATAAACGCTGTGGACTTTAGATTATTGTCATAATTAAAAGTGCGGATAAAAGGGGAGAGTCCTTCGGCAGCGTAAGCTGCGAGATGGTATACATAGTCTATTTCATAAGTGGTGAAGATGTGCTCTAGCGTCATCTGGGTATCGCCCGAAAGGATCCTAGTGCTTCTCGACAAATCCTTTTTAAAGAAAGTAACTTCTGGGTGAATGTTTTCTTTGTATCCTCCGCTTAAATCATCTATTCCTATTACGTTATACTCATCGGGCTTATTTTCGATTATCCAGTCGGCAAGCCTACTTCCTAGTAGACCGGCAACCCCGGTGATTAAAATATTCTTTTTCATTAGTCTAATATCTTTTTCAGGTAAGCTCTTCTGTCGTTTTTGACTTCTTCATCAAACAGGGCTTCTATCTCATGAAACCCGAAGCTTTCCTTAAAGTGGGATTGTTTAGTGGCTATGTGCTCGGTAGAGAACAAAGACGCTATTTTGACTGGGGCAAATTTTATACCATTCATTTCAAAAATATGTTTATAGGTGTGACAGAAAAGCAGGTCTTCGTTGTCCACTAAGAATTTTTGCGGATCATGGGGAGTCATGTCTATTTGAGACATTATTTCAGCAAAATGTTTCGACCTTAATGAAAATCCTCCGTTACCCACTAGTCCCCTCAAGAAGACTGCGCCTATATAATCATAATTATAAAAATCGTTTGTCCAAGCAGATGGGTTTTGAATCATCCCATCAGAATGAAAGTTTAACATGAAGTCGGTTTCCCCGAACATATCTTTTAGATTTTCAGCCATCCATCGGGTGTACTGTTCATGTTTTATTCCTTTTATTATCTCTATGTCGAAGTCGTAAGTTTCACAGTCGGGTTTTCTGGCGGTGAATATAACTTTTCTTCCGAACTTGATTCCCTTGGAGGTTTCGTGTCCTATTTTAATAACGTTCTCTACTGTGTTGTCTCCTGTTGCGTCAGCCCTAGTGCAAGGGCTGTAGTAGGTGATTTTGGACAAGTCGATCATACCACAACAATGGGTTAATTATTTCTAGAATCTGTAAACAACTAAAACGTCATCCCATCTGCCTTTTTTTATCCTTAGATCAATGATTTCGCAGTCTTTCTTGATTAGCTCAAAAGCCGTGGCGTATTGGTCTATATTGTCAATATCTTCAATAACGTATACTCCTCCCGGGTTCACTAAATCTTTAAGCATGGCAAATGTAGATATTTGGTCTTGGATTAGGTGGGATCCGTCATCAATAATAATATCAAACGTAAGGTCCCCTATGACTTCTTTAAAGCTAGGTTTTGTGGCGTCTTCTATCCAAATTTTAAACCTTTCGTCATTTTTGTAGCCGCCCGGCTTAAACCTATCGCTATAAATTTGAAACTCGCTTACGTCTACTCCATATATTTTTCCGTTCGAAAAGAATTTCCCCCAAACCTCCAAAGACTGACCAAAAGCTAAGCCGATTTCTAGTAAACTTATACGCTTGTCCCTATAGGGAGAAAATATTTTTTCATACACTGGTATGTAGGAATGCGCGGTACCTTTGTCGCCGTAACCCTCGGGGTCGCTCCAAGGGAGGTAAATGCTTTCTAGCGATTCGTTCATTGGGTGTTATATCATATGTAGCTTTTGTTTAGCTTGGGCTATCATCCATCTGTCTTTCTTATCTAAGTGGGATCTCATGTGATCATCAATTTGTTTAAGCATCTCGGACTTTTCTCCCGTATGCTGGTCTCTAACCTTCTGTATTCCTTGGACGACCTTCAATAATGTAGAGGTTGCTCCTGTAGCTGGCATAGCAAACGGGGCTACGGCTGTTACTATTTTAAATCCAATAACTAATGCGACAACGAAAATAACTATACCTATTATCCAGTAAACTTTTCCCATTAAGCTGGAATATTTTGTGGCTTGTAGGGCGTTGTTTTGATTGACTATAGCCAATTTTTGCTGGGCGTCACCAAGCTGACTTCTCAAGACCCTGTTCTGGTTCTGTAACGCTACTAAATCTTTATCCATCGTAGCTAATATTTGCTGACCTTTTTCTACTTCTTCAGGGTCTGTTGAAAGAAGCCC
>Ga0209756_1004985_pt1 | contig 10164 bp, 4 predicted proteins | sample ETNvirenome_6_85_FD_184071 | JGI IMG/M metagenome (GOLD analysis project Ga0209756, IMG submission 184071) | Marine viral communities from the Pacific Ocean - ETNP_6_85 (SPAdes) (version 3) | ecosystem: Environmental > Aquatic > Marine > Oceanic | place: Pacific Ocean | collected 2013-06-19
GAGACACAATTTTTAATATATTATAAAAATATGTTGGCTAGAGATTTCCCAGAGACTCCTAGACTTCAGTGGTCGGACCCCTCAAATTCTCCTATTAATGTGAGAACATTACTTCGTCATATTCGTGATTTATATCTTTCTAAGGGGACAGAAGAATCTATAGCGTTTTTCTTTAGGTGTTTGTTTGCTCCAATAGGTACAGACCTCTATAAAGTTCAGGTGGATTATCCCAAAAAACGATTGTTAAGATTGTCTGATGGTGTTTGGCGACCAGGAGCATCTGGGGGTGATGGATAATGCTATTTTCTGACATATCTTTTCCAAATAATCCTGGTCCAGGTGCTAATCATACAATGCTTGACCACGCTGCACTGGGTAATGGTTGGTATTGGCCCAGTAGACACGATTATTATTTATATGAGTCCCCCCCTAGAATACCGAATGATGGTGTGTCTACCTATGTTAATAGGATACCGGTGTCAATAAATCCACATTTTATGAAACCCTTGTCGAACTATACCGCCGACGATGAGTATAACTACCACCCACACCAAGCACAATATACTGATGGTTCATATGAACTTGATCTTTATCCCGATGATGAAATTCCTAACCTTTCATCGGTTTCGGTCCAAGTCAGAAGAGAATATACGGTTCCCAACGGGGGATTGGGTGAGGGGGTTACATACGGATATCCAAGATATCCGTTAGTTGGTCCCAACACAGCATTACTTCTTGAACATTTTGGTGTTGAATGGAAGAGCAATATGGAAGGGAACACCGGTGGAATAGCAGAAAGGGTTCTGCGATATATGGTTGAGGGGGATTTTCTTCAGGGAAGTGATACGGTCAAGCCGATTTATATTCAAAAGGCAGCAATCAGAGAATTTCAACACATAGGGTGTGTCGGCGTCGGCGTCCCGTGTTATAAAGGTTGGCAAGAATGGGGCTATGATGGTGAATTAACATATGCACTTCTTGATTGGACTCCGATATATGGACCAATCAATTGGAGGAACATAGAATCTTTGCGTGAGAATAATTGCCAGGATTGTGATGCAAGAAGTGATGTCAGTCTAAGACGAGATGAAAACCAAACAGATTATTTTGGTAATGAATTTCAATTAGATAATATTAGTGTTACTAGAAATTTCTCTCACCCCACTAATGGGCCCTACACAGAAACTTTTTCTGCGAGCGGCAAATTTATATTCCCCTTGCTGCCGCCTAAGTTTGCGAAGGGCGGAGATCCATTGGTGGAGTTATTCTCAGAACTCCCAATGTTTATCTATGACCAAGATACAAGAGTTGGTCTGGCAGGTCACCAGTTCGATAATTTTCTACAGGATGTTTTTCTAAATTCTAATTATAATTTTAAGTTGAATCCAGAATTTGAAATCACCCAACTTGGTGCTACCTTCGATGAAATGACGCAATATTTCAACGGGGATTCTGGTAGTCCATATTTTGCAATGTATCCACACGAAGACAGACCAAATACTCCTATTTTAATGGGACTGGCCTATGGTGGTAATAATCTACACTGTGTGGTGCGAGATTCGTTGCCACTGCTTGCCAACCATGAATATACGTTGGTCGATGGATCTACTCGCTCATTGGAGGACGATGCTGCGCACATTGAGGGGCGATTATTAAGCAGAGAATATTTTGGTTTTCAGGATTGCGATTATTATGTTTATCCAACATGCCTGTATTCGTTAGACATAAACGCAGAATATCGAGATTCGTTTATTGATATGGGTAGTTTGTATGCTCCATATCAATTAGGAACAGAAAAACACCAAACATCAGTAAACAATATAAATTCAAATGTGACTCTTGTATATTCAACTCAACCAACGGCCGTCGGTTCTCTGAATAGTGACCCGGTGCAGCCCAAGATTTTCAGAATTGAACACAGCGATCCTTCGAATCCCACGACACTAGAAAGAACGATTTACCAAGAACACATAGCAGATCATATTGATGTTGATTATGGATCGTGGGGGGCAATATATCTGGCCGTTTATGGATTTAAACCCGCAAAGCCACAAGAAATGGGCAACTATGTGTATGTTGCCATAGCGGGATCTAATAGTGATGCTGGAGGCCCGAAGGATTCTGGTAGGGTTGTCATATTAAATAAATCTGATTTGTCGAATGCTACTACAGCGGTGACAGAGATTACGGGTGCCGGAACAGATGGAGAAATGTTTGGAACAGAAATGGCGACAAACGGAAAGGAGTTGTTCATTTCTGCGTCCGCCCACAAGGTGGAACAATATACACAAACAGATCCAAAGGTATATGTGTATGAACCACTTCACGACGAAGATGACGTTCTTACAGAAGTTAGTCTTGTTCAAACCATAGACGCTGTTTCACACACAGAAAATGATCGATTTGGATGGGCATTGGACGCTACAGAAAATTGGTTAGTAATTGGATCTCCGGGAACCGAAGATTATGGCGGTTCCTCCAATCCTGTTCCAGAAGTTTCTGGTAAGGTTCACATCTATAAAAAGAATGCATCTGGAACATGGGACTTAAATACTACGGTAGATTCTTCATCTACTATAAATGACGAACAACTAAATACAGATTCGTTATTTGGTCATTCTGTTTCTATACACGGAGATTATATAGCCGTTGGGTGCCCCAGAGATAATGAAACTATAGACAACGTAACCGATCAGGAGTTTGGTTCTGTATTTATATTCAAGTATGCCTCATCGGCCAATGCCTGGATATACGATCAGAAAATAACATTCGACGATTTATACACTACGTTTGTGGATTTAACCGACCCCGTGGAGAGTAATTTTGGTTGGGAAGTTGAGTTGGGTCCAAAATCTCTTTTGGTATCTGGTCCTAATATGGAATCAGGATTTGTGGGTTTAAATAAAAATGCCGGGATCGCCTTTTTGTTCACAAAAGAGGGAGGGTTCTTTACACCAAGAGACTCTTTTGATGGGTTATCGTTCCAAAGCGAAAAGTTAGGTAAGACAATTTCTCTTTATGAAGAAACAAGCATAAACGATGACACGCAAGTAACAAAACGAACTATAACTCTTCCTAAAGTAAAAAAATCATTTATTGAACAAGAGGATCATAATAAAGCAACAGCATATATTTTAAAATCCACAGACGAAACAAATGTGAATGATAATCCTGGTAATACCGCTGGTCAAGATCCTGATTTTGAAGGATATTTTGACAATCCAGATGATAGAGTTCTTAGTGGTAGAGCCGTCATTCAAGACAGTCACATATGGCAAGATTATTCCTATATTTTAAATGTTTCAACTCCTGGTTCGACGGGATCGACCGGAGAAGGTACTACTGTTATACTTCAAGAGGAGTTTGAAAGACCATTTAAAGATTTTATGCACACATCAGGACTTCAGTTTTTCGGAATGGCAACCTTGGACGATGTTGTTGGCGGTGGAGTTCCAACTGGTGATGTGATTTCTTTAGAAGGTGCTATTGTTGCCCACTATATGCCTTATACATTTAATACTATCCAGAATTTGAGGTATAACGAAAATCAAGCAGACTTATATCCACAAGGATTCAATGCAAATGCTACTGGTGCTTCATATGGTGCTGATGATGGTTATACTAATGATAACGTATATGCCACTATGCCAGAGAATGCACCCTATGGTATAACACACATCAACCTTGGATTCCCCTACGGTATAAGTGGATCTTCTTTTGGTTATAGCGCAGCCGATCAATATGGTTATCCTTATTGGATGATATTTAACCATCCAAATGTATGGGCATCAAACGTAACAGGACCAAGTGGATCACCCGAAAACAGTGGCGGATACACACTAGGAAGTGCTGCTTCTTTTGGAAGTATTGTCCTAGATGATATTATATCAATGGACATAGATATAGTAAAGGTTCAAACAAATGCGCCCGCAGCATTATTACAATCGCCCAACATCGGAAATGTTTCGGGCACTACCGGCAACCCATTATTATATGGTTTGGTAGATGGTCCAACAGGCGGCATTCAGTATTAAAGGAAATATAAATGGCGAGATCATATAAATCATTACGAAAAACTAACGCACACCTCGTTGCAAGTGGAAGCGCGCAATTTTTCTTCATGGGCTATACCCCGGGAGTGACTGCAATACAAAGCAACTCCATAACGGCTGAGAGAACTGCTCTGGCGTGTAGTACTTATGCTAGGCGTATATTAGAAACAGAGAAGGCTTTTGTCGTAAAAAGATATGACTGGACCAGTGGAACTTATTATGAACGATATAAAAACGATATTGATTTACGAAATAAAGAATATTACACGAAAAATTCACAGGACAATGTTTACGTTTGCCTAGACAATGGTGGTGTTGGAGTCGGGGTTAGTGGGGGCAGTAGATCTATAGTCGAGCCTACTGGAAAGAAGTCTGTTCCTTTTGAAACCAGTGATGGATATAAATGGAAATATCTCTATACGATTGATCGTCACTATAAGAATTATTTAAGATCTGTAAATAATGTTGACTATATGCCTGTTAAACTTATTTCCTTTGCTGATGCCCGTAGTGCAAATGTGGGAGATACTCTAAGAGCGCAGTATAATTCTGAAAGAGGTTATAGTGGAAGACTTGAGAGTGCAACAATAGACCTCTCTGATACTATATCATTTTCCACAAACAGTCCCACAATAACAGTTGTCGGTGATGGAGTTGGAGCGTCTATACGATTATCAGTAAACAATTATAATGTGAATGGTATATCCGTAGTGAATGAGGGCAGAGACTATAATTTTATTAGAGTAAAATTAACAAGTGTTCCAACAACACATACAACGAGTCAGGTTGAAAATTTAATACAATTGAATCTTTCACCAACTAACAGACGAGAGAGACGAGTTCCTGCTGAAAGTTATTTTCATATAGAAAAAATCATGTATAACGTAAGGGTTGATACAGCCGATTTTGATGCAGCAGGCATTCGACAAACCACGTTTAATTTATATGGAATTTCGAAAGACCATAATCTAAATAAACGATTTGATATGGTCGCTGGATCTGAATTAATAAAAGACATAAAGAAAAATTACAGATTGTCAGAGGTACTTGAACTTCGCGGGGCCAGTGCTGGGATTATCGGTGACGCCGCGACTTTTGACTATTCTTCAGATTCTCCAACATTTAATGTTGGTGATGGTATAACAGATGCTACTGATGCCGACATAGAAGGTATGGTTGTATTCTTTGGTAGACCTGCCGGAGAAACCGGAACAAACAGAGCAAGGTTAGAAATAACGAGGACTACTGGTACTGCTGGTATATTTGCTGAATCTACTCAAATATATAAGGGTTTTGGTGCTACAACTGGAACTAAATATTACAACCACCAAAGTAGTTATGGTACGGCAGATATAAAGCGAGCATCCGGGGAAGTGTTATATATAAACTACCTGGGTTCTGATTTAAATATGACTAATCAATTAGTAAGCAATTTCGTTTTCTTACAGGAAGTATGATATAAAAATGGCAATAGAACCAAGATCTTATTTTTCAATAAAAGAGCAAAACGAACCCAGTTTAGACACTTGGGTTCCAAGCACCAATTTCCTGCAAGTGGGTTTTAGACCTGGCTATAGTTTGCAAGCAAGAGAACTTATCGAACTGCAATCTATTATTCAAAATCAAATTAGCACGTTTGCTCAAGAACTTGGTTACGCTCATGGATCAACAATAAAATTATGCGAAACAGATCCTAGATTGGGGTCTTTGAGTGAAGACGGCACCGGTCTTTACACGGCATCATTATCGATGAAGCCCGGGTATATGTTTATGAAAGGCCCAAATCGTATGGGGTATTTTGTTCGTTATAACGCTTCATACTCCGATGGATCGCCACTTTCTCATACTTTCGTATGGTCATCGGAGGGTGATCCAGATGACACCTTAACCAAATTTGCTTTTATGGGTGTCGAATATACAGAAGAAACATTAAGTCCTGAACAAGAACCAGACTTATACGATAATGCAGCAGGATTCCCCAACTTCAATGCTCCCGGTGCAGTTCGTTATCATATTAACATAGAATCAGATATGAAAGTCAAGGAAGCATTGCTCCCCATTTCATGGAATCCGCCAGATGAAGTAGATACGGGGGAATTTGATAGGGCTGTCAATCAAGCAGTGATTGATGATTATGATGGTCATTTTGCCGGTTCTAATTTTATACCACTGTTCTATTGGAACAGCAATGAGCCTAATCTTTTAAGAATTTTACATAGCAATAGGCAAGAATACGAAAAGGCATATGATGAAAATGACGATCCCATCATAGATTCTTCGGGCCACGAATTATACAGAAAAATTACACCGTCTAATTTGCAGGTATTAAATTCGGCCGGTGGACCCTACGAAGGTTGCAGGACATAATATATGTCAACACCAAGGGAAATTTTACTGGGCACAAAGACAGCCTCAATTCCTTCGCTTCCAGAAGCGGCGGCCGGTTTTTTTTCTCATTATGTACCAGAGAATGATACGTTTGACGGAAGAAAAAATAATGTTCAAGTAGGCATCAGACCATCTTGGGTTTTGCAGGCAAGAGAATTAACAGAAATTCAATCTATACTAAGAAATCAATTTAGGTTAATGGTTGAAGGCGATGAGATAAAAATAAATACACCATTCGCAGAATCAGACGCGACAACAAATCTTATATCATATGGGGGGGTTCGTGGAGGCTGGTCTAATCCAAATAGATTTACTGCTAGGTATGAAGTTACTACAGACTTTCTAAATCATGTGCCGCAATCTGGCATTGATAAGTATAATAATGTTTATGGTCCCATTGATATACATGATTATGTGCATGGTGGGGTTGGTGATTGGTTAAGTGATGGCGGCGAATACGGCCCAAATGATGATGAAAGAATAACATATCCAAACTTTAAAGATTTTAAGAGAATAACATTTGGTCCTGGTGGACTTTATGTTGTGTCGCAACATGGTCTATTGCCATATTTTGCTCACATAGAAGAAGAATATACAATAGATCTTTATGGTTGGTGGCCATCAAGGCGAGGATATGCTGGAGGTGTTGATGATGGGGATAACATTCAGAGGGATTATGTTGACCCCGATGGAGATGGAACTTATCCGCCAAATGAGGAAAATGCTAATGGTTCTGGAGGAGTTAACTCCGGGATGCCAGTCGGTCGCTGCGCTGGCCAACCTCTGGGCGAATTAATAGAACAATTTCCAGATGTTACATATTTTATGGGATTGAGTTCTACCGAAACTCTAGTTAAGCCCGGTGTTTCTAGTAAAACTGATAGGTTTCTTTTGGATAACGCTGCCGGTTATAACAACCATGAGGCACCGGGTGCATATAGAATTAAACATTTTATTATGGGAGGAGGCACCGGAGATTACATTCCGGTGTTTACAGGAGAACTTACTCCCCGCGCATTAAGTCTTTTTAATAGTCTTGTTAATTTTCCTTGGGATGGCGGGTGGGGTGGTAGATGGCAAGAGATAAAAGACAAATTGGAATCGACGGATCATCTGATCGAAGGGCAGGCAGAAGTCATTCAATTCATTGCAGATTTGGGATTTGAACCAAAAGAAGGCGATGAGGAAAGACTAGACGCAACCAAAAGAGTAGTCATGTACAGATATCCTTCTGTCGAAGACTATTATAACATATTTAAAAAGTATGGTATTAGAAGAATCTTTACAGACACAGAAAATCATTTAGATGATAGAGAGAAAAACAGACTCCTCTTAAATCCAAATTCTGTTGTGTGGGACTATAGATTAATAGATCCAGAATATCTACAGGGCGGTGGTTATTTGCCGCAAGATCCATCAATTGGTAATGGTTTAATTGAGACATATTTAACTAGCCCGGAGTATGAATCTCTTTTTGGTTTTGCTTTGGGCACAAACAGTAGTTCGGCCGATGGCCTTGACGGCGATGACACCACTGATTGTGGTCCCAACATATACCACTGGTTCAGTAAAAATGATCCGATGTATATTCCATATGTTTCTACATCAAAGTACGGAATCATTGGCAATAACTGTGGTGGATCAGAAGAAGGATCGTTCCTCGAAGACTATCTGGGCGGTTCTTTGCAGCAGACCAGATTACATATTATTCAATCGTTGACACGCAATGCATTAAAAACAGACAAAGAGATTAATTTCCTACCCCTACTTCATTTTTCATATAATATGTTTAATAAATTACTTAATTACCAGATCTATGAGGAAAATAATAACCTAAATGGTGAAGACACTGTGTTTGATATGAGAGAAATGAGATTTATAATTCCTCCCGCTCCAACTTGGGATTGGACAAATAGAGACGAATACAACGAGCCGATACCATACGAATGGTATGTTTACTCCGCACCCTATAATGAATTATTGCCTTGGCAGGCATACAATACGGCTACTTATTTTAATAACGAAACCCCGTATAGTTGGACTCCGGCAGGGTAAATTTCGTTATAAATAAATAAGAGACATACCAAAGGACTATTGAATAATGGCAGTAAATAATAACAATTTTAACATATCAGATGTAAGTATAAGCAATACTTTCGAATCGTGGCGAGTAAAGACCAACGACGAAATAATTGATAAATTAAACTTACTGAAACTGTATGATGTGCAAATAACGTCTGCTACTGGTGGAGGTATTACTACTGATGTTGCTGTTGCTGGTGGTAAATTAAACATTGCGTTGAACCCCATAATACAAAAGGGTGTTACGTTCCTCAATGTTGATGTTGGGTTTTCTGGCGGCATTAATATTAGTAGCAACATTTTAAACCTAAACAGAAATGCCACACCAGCAGAGTCTATGTCAACAATTGCGGGTTTTGTCATTGGATCATCAACAGGTGGTTTTACAGCAGATGGTGGATATGCGGAAGCAGGACAGACATTCTCGTTAAATGGTTTCACCGGTCCCTACTGGCTAAACCAAAACAATTTCTGGTTTACTGAACAAAATTTGCGATTTGATTCTTGGACAGGAACACAATTCAAATTTGGTTCGAGTGGATCTAACAACCTTTTAGATATATGCGGTCCTGGTCAGGGATATACAACAGACGCTGGTATGTCGTATGCAACGGGTGGTGTTGAAAAAGGAATTAGAGAAAATTCATTAAGAGTATATAACTACAAGCGCGATCCCGTGATGTCTATTCTCGACGATGGTACTATGGAAATTAATAGTGGTGTCAACAGAAAGAGAATCACACAAGCCAATCACGGTCTTACATTCGGACATGTTGTTCGGTTTGATGGTACAAATTATGTAAAAGCATTTGCGGGTGCAACTACTGGCGATGGAAGCGACTATGATCCTAAGAATGCAGAAGTAGTTGGTATAGTTTCTAGACTTATGGGTCTAACTCATGGCGGCGGCGCACACGGAAATACCTTCGACGTAACATTTAATGGAGAAGTCAGAGGAGATTTCTCGAATGTAGTAGGTGGATCCCAGTTGACTGCTGGTTGTATATATTATCTGTCAACAACTGGAGAAGGTTTACTCACAAACCAACCGCCAGCCAGTGTTGGTTTGTCGTATGATAAAGTCGTTAACAGACCTGTTCTTTATGCTCTTGGTGTGACTTCCGGTTTGATTTTGCCCTATAGGGGGCAACTCATAAAACCAGATAGTGCAACCATTGCAACATATACGGCAACTGGTGGTGTCTTGGGAACAGCAGACATTTATCACACTTCAAGAATTGCGATTACAAATACTCATGGATTTACTTCCGGTAATATAATTTCACAAGTTCCAGTGAATGTGGACTCTACCGGTTACACGCTTGCAAGTACAACGGCAGTAGAGAGTACTGATCTTGCAAGATCTGTAATTGGTATCGCTACCACAGAGGATACTGCTGCAAATACAATAAACCTTGTTACATCTGGTTTGATAACCGGACATGACAATATCAGTTTTTCTGCAACAGTTGGAAATTTCAGTCCTGGACCTCATATATTGGGTGGCTCATCAAGAGGTGGATTGAGTGCAGACAATGAAAATTATGGTGACGGCTACTACAAACCAATATGCACAATTATTGATTCTGCAACTGCCGTTGTACATATAGGCGGTGTCCAAAACGCTAGACCAGACAATGGC
>Ga0209756_1004986_pt1 | contig 10163 bp, 21 predicted proteins | sample ETNvirenome_6_85_FD_184071 | JGI IMG/M metagenome (GOLD analysis project Ga0209756, IMG submission 184071) | Marine viral communities from the Pacific Ocean - ETNP_6_85 (SPAdes) (version 3) | ecosystem: Environmental > Aquatic > Marine > Oceanic | place: Pacific Ocean | collected 2013-06-19
AAAGAGTGTAGCGAGGCAATACAAGACTATTTTATTTTTTATTGGGTTGATGGTATTTATTTTCAACAGCATCCTCACTTTAATACTTATAATGATCCTACAAAACAAATAATACAAAAAATATTTGAAAAAAATAATTTAAAATTCTCAATAAATCAATTAGAAAAAATATCTTTGCAGAATCTAAATGATGAAATTATGTTAAAATGCTGGAAAGATGGTAGAGTAAAATCTAATTTTTCTGTACCTCACAAAAAAGTAAAAAAATATATTTTTAATCCTCAACATGAATTTGTCCATGATTAATTGGGATTATATAAGAGAAAATTATCCTCATGCCTTAAAAGAGTACATGCAAAAAAGCTGGAGTTTAGAGGATTTTTGGAACGCCTATAATATTTATGTAAGATGCAAGATAATAGAAGATGAAACAGGGTGTGAGATATGGGATTGGAAAGTATCTAGCAAATTAGTGATATATTCTCGTATATGTTATAAATCAATTATGAGAGATGGTAAAAAAATTGATGTATATAGTTTTGATGATACCATAGAAAAAAGTATAAACCAAATATTTGAATTAATAGATAAGCAAATTGAAAATAAAAATTATTTAAACAACTAATGGATAAAAAAGATCCAATAGATATTTTAGATTTATATACCAAGAAAGTAATTAACCGAGATAAACAAAAAAAGTACCTCAAAAAACACCCAGAAATATGGCTAAAAAAAATGAACAAACAAAAGGCAATAAAGAAATTGGAAAAAAAGCAAAAAAAATAAAAGAAAAAATAATGAATAAAGTAGAGGATAAGATGGAAAATGCACAAACAAAGGACTTAGAAACCGATCAAAAAACACCACCAATAATTGAAGAAGAAACAGCTGAAAAATCGCCAATAAATGATATTGGAACGGATGAATTAGTGAGTGCATTAAAAATACCAATGCAAGATGCTAAAAGCGAAAGTGAGCCAGTAGATGTGCATAGTGCAATTTTTGATAGTGAAGATGAAGATGTAGAGGAGGCAGAAGAAATAGAAGAAGAAAATTTAAACGATAGATATTTTGGAGATGATGATCCACAAAGTGAGGAGGATTTTGATAATTCATTTTTTGAAGATAGTAAATTAATGGCAGAGATGGGTGTAGAAATATTAGATCTGGCATTACAAACTGGAGCAATGGCAATAGCCAAAGATTTTGAAAATCCAGAAAAATATGAAACTAGCGAGTATAAAAAGAATAAGATAAAAAAGCCTTTACAAAAATTACTTGAAAAAAGAGGAGCAAAAGTATCTCCAGAAGTTATGTTTGGAGTAGTGGTGTTAATTGTTTATGCTCCAGTATTTATGACAGCAATTAATGAAAGAAAAAAGAAAAATGATGCTAAGAGAAATCCAGCACCAGATGTAGCAGAGCAGATCCCAGATCATATTCAAGAGGCACATCCTGTAAATCAAAATCCATCAAGACCAAATCCAATGCCAAATCCAATGCCACCTCCTATGCCTCCCAATCCTATAAAGAAAAAAGGCAGACCAAAAGGGAGTAAGGATAGTAAAAAAAGATCTACCAAAGGATATAAAGGAAATAAAAATGCGAGTTAAAAAGGAGGATTACGATAAACGAATAAATATTTGTAAAACATGCCCAGATGTACGACATAGCGTAGGAATTGGATTGACTTGTGGAGTTTTTATTGGCTATGGAAATAAAGTGCCAAATACCTGTGGTTGTAAATTAAGTTGGAAAGCGAAATTGAAAAATCAAAATTGCCCACAAAAAAAATGGTAACATTATTTATAATTTTTTGTTTAGTATTTATAATATTTTTTATTATAGTGTGGCAATTAAATAAATTAGAAAAAAGAATTAAACGCTGGAAAAAAAATCAAAAAAGATGAATAGACAAAGTTTATTTTTTATTATAGTAGGTACTAATGGTACTGGCAAAACAACTTTATTAAATAAATTAATTAGTGAAAAAGGAGGAAAATCATTAGTGATAGATCCAGATGGGCTGGAGTGGGGGCATGTAGAGGAAATCATGCCAGAAAAATGTGGAGAATTAAAAAATGGACAGGCAAAAATATTAGCACCTACCATAGAAGATTTAGAACATTTAATGAATTTTCAAAATGGATCTTTAGTATTAGATGATTGTAGATTTTATTTGAAAAGTAGGATGGATGAAAGCATTAGAAGAATATTAATTAGGAGGAGGCAAAATTCTATTGATGTATTTGCAGTAGCACATGGATTAAGTGAAGTACCAGCATCCTTTTATACTTTTGCTACTCATTTAATATGTTTTAAAACAAATGATAGTTTAGTAAGATTAAGAAATTCAACAGACAAAGAAAAAATACATAGATTAAGAAGTGCTATTGATGAGGTTAATAAACATCCAGATCATCATCATTACAAAGTATTTAATATTTCCGACATATAAAAAAGTTTTATTTTTGTTTTATATTTATTTGTTATCCAAAAGACAAATAATTCTCATTTTTGCCAAAAATATTTTTATTTCATGGCAGATGATATTTCAGATGTAGCACCTAGTGATTTTGAGGAGGCACGAGAGGAGGAGATCGTAGAAAGGGATGTGCGAGGATCAACAACACCCTCCAAAATTACCGAGCAAGAATTAAGTCCAGAGTATATATATAAGACAAAACAAAGTGTTGAGGATTTTAATAATACCCCTTTTGCTCCTATACCAAAAACTAGAAATACTTTAGCACCACCAAGTGCCTTTAAACCTACATCTCAATCCATACCACATGATGAGAAAAATGAATATCAGGATTTGGGATTATTCAGAGAGGAGGTTAGATATATATTTGATCCAGCCAAGAGATCAGATGAAAAAGTAACGAAAAAACCAGTATCTACATTATATGAAAGCAAAATGGATGACACCCAATTAGATGTGGGTAAAGTAATCCGTACAGAGTGTAGATGTAAAGATGGTAGCACAAGGATGGGATGGTTAGATGTTAGAAGTGGGCAAAAAGATTGTAGCCCATGTAAAAATACTGTATTTAGTAGCCCAAATCCTTATAAAAATTATCAAACAAAGAAAAACACACCAAATTTTAGTGGAAAGAGTGTACCACTAAGAAAGCAAGTAGGTGTTTCTCATTTTGGAGATGTGAACATGAAAGGTTGTCAAACTGGCAATGCAGAGCAAACTTTAGAAGAAAGAAACAGAATCAGTACACTTAATAATATAACGAATATAGATACAGAGGATAGTATTGGAGGCAGTAAAATAACTGTAAGGCAAAACGATCATGGATTACCTATATCATTATATGATAATTTAAAAACGAATGTTTACGGATTGTAAACGAATTAAAACAATTAATTAACAAAAAAAAGAAAAAAACATGAAAACAATTTCTAATCAAGATAGCGTAAGTGCATTTTCAATTACTTTAGATAATGTTGCAGTTGCAAGTTCTAAGCAATTTAGAATTTTTGATAATGACTTAGTATTAAGAGCAATTAATGGATCTTTAGGATCTGCAACATCTACAACTATTGAAGCAACAAATGCTGGAGCATTATCAAATACTACGGATGCTACACCAATCGTAATTTCTGGTTTTAACTACCAAACAACTTATGATGCTGGGCAATTTAGCCAAACTTTTGATATTTCAAGAGGATCTATTGATGGGAGAGTGGTTAAGCACCCTAACATTATTGCGAAAGCTAAGCGTAACACACAGTATGACAGTAAGTTACTAACTATTGATGAGCGTTTTGTAGTGGATGGTCAAACAGGCATTGAAGTTACAGTACAAGCTAGTGAGAAAGTGATTTTAACTTTCTTCGTTGAAGGATTTTTAGTATAATACACTAATAATTTAAAAAAGGTAAGGATGCCAAATGCACAAGGGGGATTAACCTCACAAGAGATAATTGATTTACTAAATTCTGATTTTGAATTTAGCGTAAATTTCATAATAGATAACAATCCATCTGCCGTAGAGAGCAATATATCCTCCTTGTCCATACCTTTACCACAAAATCCCTCTAATCTCCAAATGAGAGAGGTAATAGATAGTTTATTACAAGATGGGGGAGATCCAAATGCAGTAAACAAAATTCAAGAAATCTTACAAGTTCCGTATATAGATAATGCACCTAATTATACAGCTGGATTTGCTGAATATTTACAAAATAGGATGCCACCTGGTGCATCTAATGAAAGTGTTACATTAGCTGTTATTGGAGCAATAAGTGGTATTGTAAGTGTAGCTGGTAATATCTGGAATGGCTATAAGCAAGAAGATATTGCTGAGATACATGCACAGATGCAACAAGATCAAATTGCATTTGAATTAGATAAAATAGAAAGAACTAAGGTTTTAGGAATACCACAAGCTGTATTTATATCAGTAATTGTATTTGTGATGTTTGTAGTATTAATAATATTTTTAAGCAATAGAAAATAAAAAAAAATTATGCCAAATTTAAACGAAACAATGTGTAATTGCGAGGGGTTTTCACAAACAGATGGATCTTGTGAGCCCTATGATGCAGACATACATAGTAGCCCTCCATGCCCAGATGGATTTTGGGGAACAGTAGGAGGATGGGATTGGGAGGCAATATCTTCTACCTCTTTACAATGGATGTATGCCTTTGGAGTTTTAAAACCACCAAGTGCCAATTTAGAAACACAAGCCTACATGATGGAACTCCAAAGACAACAAAAGCAAACTAATATGATAATGCTAGGATTAGGATTTTTAATGCTAATAGTGTTAATTATAGTATTAAGAAAAGGAGGTAAAAAAGGAAAAAAATAAATTAATAACAAAGTAAGAAATGCCAATAACACCAGAAGTAGATAAAGCTAACTCAAAAAACCAAATAGTTGGAGTTGTAGTAATACTAGCTATTGTAGGAGGATTATTATTTCTAGTGTTAAAAGTAACTAAAAAAAGAAAGTAATTAATTAATCAAAAAAAATCAAAAAAAAATGGGAAAATTATTTAACATGACCACATTTGTAACAGTAACTCTAGTTTTAGTAGTTTACTTTATGTTTATTGCTCCAATGATGAAAAAATCAAATGGAGGAGATAATGGTGCAAACGGAAACGGAAACGGAAACGGAAACGGAACTGGAACTGGAAATGGAACTGGAACTACTACTGGAAACGGAACTACTGCAAGATACTAAAAAAGTAAATGGATAAAAAAACACAATTAACAATATCTGTTTTTGTTATAGGTTTAGTTTTTATTTATTGGGCAAACAAGCGAAAAGTTAAAATTAAGTTTTTGTCTTGTACTGATTTATGGAAAACAATAAGCAATCCAAGTGCCGAGCAAATTTACACCGACACTTATAATATGACAGAAAATGATAATGACATTGCTACTACCTTAGAAGAAAAAAGTGTAGAATTAGAAATATCTATTGATAAAATGAGATGTATCTATACTACTGATTATTTATTAGGAAATCAAATAGTCAATATAAATGAAAAGGATAGGATCAATAAATGTATTTGTGATAAAATAGTAGAATAAAAAGCTAAGAGGATATGAAAGAACTTGCTTTGTTTGAGGGATCATGGCAAAAAGTATTAATAAAGGTAATTTTACTTTTATTAGTGCTTTTTGTTGTGTATTCATTAATATCTAAAATAAAATGGAAAACTAGCAAGACTAAGCAAGATATTGATGATTTTATAGACGATCAGTTGCCTACTTTGCCTCCAGCAGATAATAGCACCCCAAATGATCCAGATACAATTACTAATTCACAAGCTAATTTAATTGCTAATAGTTTAGAAGTAGCAATGGATGGGATGGGAACAGATACATCTGCAATGTTTAGTTCTTTACAATGCTTAAATGGAGCATCTTTAAATAAAGTATTTGGCTCCTTTGGTGCTAGACCTTATAATCCAGGATGGCTAGGAGGATCAACAGTAGATAGGGATTTATTTGGATGGTTTGCTGGAGAATTAGAAACTGGATGGAGTAATTGGTATTATAATGAGTGTGTTCCAACTTGTACGACTTTAACAGATAATTGTGGAGAGGTAGATTACATGAGAGCAATTTGGAGTAGATCATCAGTACCATTAACATTTTAATAATAAAAAAAATTATGAGAGGAGATAAAATACCATTAAGACATCCTACCGATAGAGTAGGAGGGGAAATCCCTTTAAGAGCAGATGAATTAGATAGATCTGCACAAATGAGCAGAGGTATAAATGTAAATCCTAACCGACCTCCTATTTCAGTAGGAAGAAAAAAATCATGTGGAGGAAAAAAATGCAAAAAAGTAAGGAGGAGAGGATTTTTAGGTATTGGTAGGAGAGTAGCAGAAGATTGGTGTACTGGAACACCTCCAGATAGATGTACCTGTTTAGGAGATCCATGTGGACAATCTGCTAGAGTAGCCGAAAACAACAATCCTATAACTTATGCTAGGAGAGAAAGACCAGCATCTTCATTTACAACACAAAGGAGAGAGTACAATACTTTTCAAAATGTAAAAAAAATTAATAGAAACATATATAATATATAAAAATGGCAAATTTTACTTATAATTGGCAAGATGGCACAGTAACATCTGTACCTCTAAGTAGTGTTACAGGATGGAGTTGTGATGCGACAGCACCAGATCAACGAATGAGCAATGCAGGAAGTGCTATTGTTGCACATGCTGGAGATAGCCAAGATTTAAACGAGATAGAAAATTATTGTGCAACAGCAGAGCCAGTATTAATGGGGTTAGTAACTACCTGTCAGCAAATTACTCATAAATGGGATATACTGGAGATAGAGTGTGCAAAATGGGATAACTGGACTAGAAGTTGTAAGTGTTGTATGAAATGGTGTAGAATGAAAGAAAGTGCCTTAGCAGATGCTTATTATAAATGGTTGCCAGTAAGAAATGCTATGCAACAATCTTTAAAAGATATACAGGCAATATGGAAAAATACAAGTGAGCAATTAGCATTAGATAATATTCAAAATACCGATTTAATGCTATTAAATCAGCTAATAGCCGAAACTAATGACATGATGGCTATAACTACTTATAATACACAACAAAGGGAGTTAGATCTATCATCAAAAAAGACTAAGGAATTATTTGTGCCAGTATTAATTGGGTTAATTTTATTGGGATTAGGATTTTATTTAATAAAAAAATAAATTATGAAAAAAGTTTTGAAAAGCCCAATATTTTGGGGAGGAGCAATATTTTTACTGGTAATGTTTTTGGTAATGAGAGCAACAGCATTACCACAAAATCCCTATCAGGAACTATAAGATGAAAAAAAAAAATATAATAGCAATAATAATATTAATTTTACTAACCTTAGTAGCCTTTTATATGTTTAATAGTCCATCAAAAGATAATGCTGGAACAGCAGATTATTCAACAGGTACTTTAAATCCAAATGCCTAAAAAAAATGAATAAAACAAATAAAATAATAATAATAATCTCAATTTTAATGATTGTGATGGTATGGTATTTTACAGAGGAGGGAATACTAGGAAAAAAACAAGAAAATTTAGATGATTTTATCGCTAATAATTATTCATTTGGATCATTAAATACATCTGCTAATCAACAAGTAGTATCTGGATGTACTGATCCAAGTGCCTTAAATTATGATCCAGATGCTACTGCCGATAATGGCTTATGCTTTTCTGTGCTAGGCTGTTGTGATACAAATGCTTCTAATTATGATCCAATGGCAGATAGTTGCAATGTGCCAAATAATAATTCACTAACCTGTAATTACAGTTAATATGACACAAAAAAATAAAGGAACTAGAAATATAATAATTGCCTTAGTAATAATTTTGTTAATCTATATGATAATGCAAAAGAATAAAGAAGAAGATAATGGAGGCACGAGAGGGGGAGATAATGGAGATTATGATTGGATCTATGGATGTACGAATCCAACAGCTACTAATTACAATCAATATGCCGATCAAGAAGATGGATCATGTACTTATTTAAGTGTTGGATGTTGTAATGTTACAGCCGATAATTATGATCCTCTATGTGATGCTGATCCAAATTGCCAATGCCAACAATCTACTTGTATGCTACTAACAGGGAGATCAGCATGTTGTAATACTGATAGCGATCAATATGATGCTACTTGTTTAGCAGATTCAATGTGTAGTTGTGATGCTAGTTTATGTCAAACATTTACGAGTGGTGTATCAAGAAGTGCCTGTTGTAGTGCTGGAAATACTAATTATGATAGTACCTGTCTAACAGATCCATTTTGTAGTTGTGATACCTCACTTTGCCAAGCACCACCATCAGCACAAAATTGTTATACAGTATGTAATAATAGTGGGAATTTTCAAACTTTATTAACAACAGTACCTTGTGGAACTGGACAGGCTACGAATTATCCACTAAGTAGTCCACCATTTTGTAGTGTTAATCAAGCATAAAAAAATAATATGAAAAGAGGTAAAAGTAATTTTAATAGATTTCAAGATGATGTAATAACAGGACAGCTAACTGGGGGGGATTGTCCAAAAATGTGTTGTAATGATTCCTGTTCAGATTATTGCTATGGTAACGCTACCTATGGATGTGATTGTTGTGGAAAAGGGAGAGTGCGAAATCTTAATGATAGTAGTGCCAAAATAAAACATAATCCAGCAGATAGCAGAGGATTTGGATTTACAACAAAATATGATGGAAGAATAAGAGGAGGGATAAGAACTCCAGATAGTGTTTATTCTCCACCACCAAGTAGAGTATTTGATATTTTTAATAACGAATAAAATGAAAAGAAAAACAATCATTATTGTATTAGTAGCATTAGCTGTTTTATATTTTATATATAAGTTTTTGAGTAGAACAAAGCTAGGAGGGAGTTGCCAATCTACTTGTGGAGGAGTAAAAAATGAAGATTATGATCCATCAATGCCAGTATCTGATACTAATAAACCATGCTTTTGTCCAGAACAATGCCCACCAGGACAGATCCCATCAATAACAACTGGAGGATGTATGCCAGAGAATGTATTTAATACTGGTATAATGGAACTAAGAGGATCTAATCCACAAAGTGCTAAGTTTAAATCCATGACAAGTGGAAAATGTGTAACACCACAATTTAAAGCAGAGGATCTAAATGGTAGATGGTGTGCTGGTATGGAGATAAACGAAAATAGAACTTTAAGGATAGGAGATCAGAGTTGTGAGGTATTATTATTACAACAAAGATTAAATGCCATGCAGTCTGAAAAGTATGTATTAAAACCAAATGGAAAGTTTTGTTGTAAGACAAAATTTAAACTCAATTTATTAATGGGAGTGCCACAAATTTCTTTAAATAGATTCAGCCCAGATGAGCAAATAGGATTTAATGAATTAGAGGGAGGTAATAAAATAACACCATATTCTTATATGGATTTAAACACTAAAAGAAAATAATATGCCAACAGGAAACGATACAACAACACCAGCACCAGAAGATACTCAAGATGTAAAATGGTTTGGAGAAGAAGAAATATTTAGTATAGGCTCACGACCAGTAAAGATTTGGGAGTTAATAGTAGGATTAATCATTTTATCTATGCTATTACCTTTATTATTAAGAGGAGGATCAAGGAGAGGATCAGGAGCAACTACAAGCACAAAAGAGGGAGCAACAATAGTAAATGTAAAACAAACTGGTACAAGGAAAGTGTATCAGAGAAGAAAGAAAAAGAAAAAGTAATTTAATAACCAACAAAAACAAAGCAAATGAATAACAATGGACAATTAGAGGATGTAAAAGTCATCCCAGATTTTGAAAATGAGATGGTAGAAGAAACACCACAACAAAAACAAGGAGGATGTGGATGCAATAAAAATAAAACTGCATCTGCACCAGCCGAAGTAAAAGGAGGGTATAGATGGGAGAGGATAGTATTAATAGGTTTAGGATTAATAGTGCTATATTTTATGTTTAAAAGTAAAGGAGCAAAAGTAGAAGCACCAAAGGTAGAAGTACCAGAAGTTTAATTTAAAAAAATTATAATATGGAATTTTTAGATAGCTTAACATTAAGCACAATAGTATGGAGTGTAATTGCAATTTTAGAAATTGTAGTTAGAATAACACCATCTCAAAAGGATAACTCAA
>Ga0209756_1004992_pt1 | contig 10159 bp, 10 predicted proteins | sample ETNvirenome_6_85_FD_184071 | JGI IMG/M metagenome (GOLD analysis project Ga0209756, IMG submission 184071) | Marine viral communities from the Pacific Ocean - ETNP_6_85 (SPAdes) (version 3) | ecosystem: Environmental > Aquatic > Marine > Oceanic | place: Pacific Ocean | collected 2013-06-19
ACTAGCACGCCGCATGGCGCATCAATCCGAGTTTCCCGATTATCGCCATGGCGCTGTACTTGTCAAAGGCTCAATTCGAAATGCTTCCTTTAATAAGGATAACTACTGTTCATTTGGGTCGAGATTCCAGAAGGAACACCAAGGACGCACCACCCTCCACGCCGAGCTAGGAGCCGTTCTGGGGCTTGATCGGAGCATTACCGAAGGCTCTACCATCTATGTTGCCAGGGTCGGAAGAGAAGGCAATTACAAGCTTTCTAAGCCATGTTCCATGTGCCACGAGGCCCTTAAGCACGTGGGTGTCAAGCGCGTCGTATACACCATTAATAATAAAATAGCAGGAAGTTATAAACTATGAAACGAGTATTAATTATCGACGCTCTCAATATGTTTTTGAGAGCATACATTGTAGATCCAAGCCTCTCCACAAACGGAGAGCCCATCGGAGGATTCAAAGGATCGCTTAAGATCGTACAGAAGCTGGTACGGATGACAAAGCCAGATGAAATCGTGATCGTGTGGGATGGACCCAATGGTTCTCGCAAACGGCGCGCGATAGACAAGAACTATAAAGCCGGCCGGAAGCCAATTCGTTTGAACAGAAACGTAAAAGCGCTCACCGAAAATGAAGAAATGCAGAATAGGATTTGGCAACAAACACGTTCCATCGAGTACTTTAACGAGATGCCGATCATTCAAGTAATGATTGCAGAAGTGGAAGCAGACGATGTGATTTCCTATCTTACACAGGTGTCCCATTATGATGGTTGGCAAAAAGTAATCGTTTCTAATGATAAAGATTTTTATCAACTATGCAGTGATGAGACTGTGGTATACCGGCCGACGAGCGATATCGTCTACAATAAAAAGCGTATTGTAGAGGAGCTAGGGGTACATCCTCGAAACATGGCCCTCGCGCGCTCTCTTGTGGGAGATGCATCTGACAATTTGCCGGGAATTAAGTCTGTAGGGTTTAAGAGCATTCAGCGCCGCTTAGGATTTTTAGCTGCTGACAAAGATTATAATGTTGATGATGTGATAGCATACTGTGAAAAAGTAGACAAAAAACTTAAATTTCATACAAATATTATCGAAGGCGAAAATATTATTGCTCACAATTATAAAATGATGCAGCTATATTCTCCGATGCTTTCCGTACAGTCAAAAGACTTTATTCGAAACGCTGTTGAGAATTTTAACTGCAGTTTCAATAAGATAGAGATTATAAAGAAAATGCGTGATGATGGTTTTGGGGAATTGAATTGGAAAGACCTTGAATTGCATTTAAATAAAATTAATTCTGAGTGTTAAAATGCTTGACTTTAGGACAGATTCCGTTATATTTAGTAATGCGAAGGCGGAGTGAAAATTGAACGAAAAAGCTAGCTTTAGTCGTTATGGTAAGGCCTTCCAAGAAGGTCTTGTTCAGATTATATATGAAGATCGCCCCTTTGCCGATCAAATTACTGAAGTACTTCACACACACTTCTTAGAATTGGAATACTTGCGTGTATTTACAGAGAAGATTCTTAACTATCGCAATAGATACGCCACTCATCCTTCTGCCGAAGCTGTTATAACAATGTTGCGCACAGAGCTTGATAACGAGGATAAAGTTGTGCGGAAGCAGGTGCGTGATTATTTTGCCAAAATTACAAGTAACGAAGCAGCTGATATAAAATATATCAAAGAACAGTCTCTTGATTTTTGCCGCAAGCAAAATTTGAAAGAAGCAATGCTTAAGTCAGTTAGTTTGTTGCAAACATGTTCTTTTGATGAAATTTCAAAAACGATCAACGACTCACTCAAGCTGGGCTCAGATAACAACTTTGGATATGATTATATAGCCGATTTTGAACAAAGATTTGTTCCCAGACATCGTCTTCCAATCACTACCGGCTGGAAAGAGATTGATAATATTTGTGGTGGGGGCCTCGGAAAGAGCGAACTTGGAGTTGTTATTGCGCCAACTGGTGCCGGTAAAACTTTTTGTCTTGTGCACCTCGGCGCCCAAGGGCTCAAAGAAGGAAAGGTGGTCGTCCACTACACTCTAGAGCTTCAAGATACAATTATTGCAAATAGATATGATAGTTGTTTAACGGGTTATCCACTTTCTGATATCATTAATTTCAAAGAAGAAGTATATGAAGAGATTAAAGATATGGAGGGAAAGCTTATTATTAAAGAATATCCCACCAAATCTGCAACAACAAGCACTATTAAATCTCACTTGACAAAGTTGTTAAAAAGAGGCCTCAAGCCGGGGATGATCATTGTTGACTATGCGGATCTCCTAAGACCAGTTACTACCCGAAAAGAAAAGAGAACAGAATTAGAGTCTATCTATGAGGAGCTTCGCGCGATGTCCACAGAGTTTGCCTGCCCCGTGTGGACAGCATCACAAACAAATCGCTCAGGACTGAGTGCGGAAGTGATTACAATGGAACAAATTTCAGAAGCGTTTAACAAATGTTTCGTGGCTGATTTCATTTTCTCTGTTTCGCGCACAGCCGAAGACAAGCAAAACAATCAAGGGAAAATTTTTATTGCAAAGAATAGAAATGGACCTGATGGTATCGTATACGATATTTTTATGGATCCCGGCAGCGCAAAAATAAAAGTTATGCCAAAAAATACAAATGGAATTATTCCCATAAACCCGGTTGCCCTAAGTGCCGGCATGCAAAAGGACCTTTTGCAAAACAAGTATGAAAAATTTAGAAAAAGGAAATAAAAAAGAATGAGAACAATTCAAAACATACGCAGATTTAGATTATCAGATACATTTATTGAGCCTTACAAGGATGATGAGGTGCCATGGGGTCCTTTGGGGTATGTAACTTTCAAACGTACATATGCTCGCCGATTAAGTGAGTTTGATCCCGAAGCAACAGGAAGCGAAGAATGGTGGCAAACATGCCGGCGTGTAGTAGAGGGCATGTTTAATATGCAAAAGCAGCACGTATTTCAACTCGGCCTGGAATGGAACGACCATAAGGCACAGAAGACCGCAAAGGAAGCGTATGATCGATTGTTTAATCTTAAGTGGACGCCACCCGGCCGCGGCCTATGGATGATGGGCACCAAGTTTGTTGAAGAGCGCACCGCCGCAGGTCTTTTTAATTGTGCATTTCGTTCGACGCGAGATCTCTCAACAAAGGGGGGCTATCTGTTTGCTTGGATGATGGATGCGCTTATGGTTGGCGTCGGTGTTGGATTCGACACAGAAGGCGCCGGCACTGTTACAATTCAAGAACCAGAATATACGAATGATACTCTCGTAATCGATGATTCTCGCGAAGGTTGGGTTAATTCCGTACACATGCTGCTTGATGGCTTCTTTTTTGCCGGCAAAGTTCCAAAGTTTGATTATTCCGCTATTCGACCTCTTGGTATTGAAATCAAAGGCTTCGGTGGTACCTCTAGTGGTCCGGACCCATTGATCGAACTTCATAAAAATTTAAAGGAGCTTTATTCTGCAAAAATAGGCGAACCCATTTCTTCCGTTGATATTGTTGATACTGAAAATTTAATTGGTAGATGTGTGGTTTCTGGCAATGTGCGCCGCTCGGCGGCATTGGCAATGGGCAAATATGATGACATGCGCTATCTTGAAATGAAAAATGATCAAGAAAAGCTATATCATCATCGTTGGGGCTCTAATAATTCTTTTAATGCTGAAGTTGGAATGGATTATACGTGGCACGCAAAGCAAAGCCAAAAGAATGGCGAGCCTGGATACATTTGGTTGAATAACGCGCGAACCCGCGGAAGATTTAAAGATGCTGAGCGATTTGATGATATTAATGTCGCAGGATTTAATCCTTGCGTCGAACAGCAACTTGAAGATGCAGAACTTTGTTGTCTTGTGGAAACATATCCCGCAAAACATGATGATTTAGATGATTATCTGCGCACGCTAAAAATTGCCTATTTATATGGCAAGACTATTACTCTTTCAAATACACACTGGCCAGAAACCAATGCCAAGATGCTTAAGAATCGCCGCATCGGACTCTCACAATCGGGAGTTGTGCAAGCTTTCAATAAATTTGGAAGACGAGCTATGTATGAAATGTGTGATAAAGCATATGCACACGTTAAGCAGTTAGACGAAGAATATTCAAACTGGTTGTGCATTCCAAAATCAGTTCGTATGACGTCAATTAAGCCATCAGGCACAGTGTCGTTATTAAATGGCTCCACGCCCGGAATACATTTCCCAGAGAATGAGTATTATATTAGACGAATTAGATTTTCAAATTCTTCAAAATTAATTGACAATCTCAAAGAATTAGGATACAATGTTGAAAATGATAAGTACTCTCCGAATACTGCTGTTGTGGAGTTTCCTGTCCACGAGCCCTATTTTACGCAAGGAAAACGAGATGTTTCAATTTGGGAGCAACTTGAAATTGCAGCCCAGTATCAATATTATTGGGCAGATAACTCAGTGTCTATTACAGTCACTTTTAAACCACAGGAGGCGAACCAAATTAAAGCTGCTCTTGAACTCTATGAGACGCGGCTAAAGGCGGTTTCTTTTTTAAAGTACGACGATTCGGGATACGAACAAGCGCCGTATGAAGCAATTACTAAGAAAAAATATGAAAAAATGATCTCCAAGATTACGCCTTTTATTAGAATCAACGATGAGGATGGCGGATCTGGAACAAAATTTTGTACTAATGATACGTGTATGATATAGGAGGAAACGTGAACTTTAATCACTTAATGGAAGCTAAATTTGTAAGAAGAAAATGCAAGGCTAACCATGAGGAATGCTATTGGATTCCAGTTGGGAATATTAGATCAACACACGGGGAAAATGTACATATGACGATGTATTGTAAGCACTGTGCCGCTCGCGAAGACATATTTCTCAGCAAACAAGACTATGAAACACAAAAAATGTTGATCTTGCGAGAGGTTGAAAATGCTGAAGCCCGTTAATAGATATATTCTAATTGAAATGCCGCATAAAGCACAGAAGTCTGAGTCATTAATTGTGCTTCCTGATGACTATAAACCAAAAGAAAATAAATTTATTGAAGTAATTGCCTTAAAGGCCGCAGACGATGTCAGATTTAAGATTAACAAATCAGCTCGTTTGGTGGTGGATCACTCAATGATGGAAGAAATAAGCGTCGGCGGAACTATTTATAATATTATATTAGATAACTATGTCGTCGGGATGATTGAATAAATAGGAGCGCCTCATGCATGGACAAACACTTTTACAACGAAGCATCAGCCAAAAAATTAGGCTGGGCGCCAAGCTGGTTTGGTGAAAAATATTTTGATGACAAACTTCTAAGAGCTATTAAAAAATGGCAGAGAGTACGAGGCCTCGGCGCCGACGGATTGTGTGGGCCCATGACGTTTCGTCGTTTATGGACCGAACGTCACGCAGACATCGATGAATATAAGCCTAACGATTGTCACTATTCAAATTACATTGTTTATAATGGCGAGTTTCACTCTATTGAATGGGATAAATTTGTGCTTTGGTCCGAGAAAGGGGGCCTAGAAACAAAGCCCGGCCATTTTTATGACTACTCCGGACGTCCCAAGCGAAAAATCCGCTATTTTGTAAACCATTGGGATGTATGTCTTTCGTCGAAATCCTGTCAAAGTGTGTTGGATAAGCGCGGCGCCTCAGTTCACTTTTTAATTGACAACGACGGCACTATATACCAGACTCTTGATATGCAGCATGCCGCATGGCATGCCGGATCGTCACGAACCAACCGGCCGTCTGTGGGAGTAGAAATTACGAACGCATATTATACAAAATATCAAGATTGGTATGTAAAGAACGGTTTTGGCGAGCGCCCTCTAATAGACGACGCTTGGGTTCACGGCTCCAAGCTAGACCCGTTCCTAGGGTTTTACCCAGAACAAATAAAAGCCCTTAAAGCACTCTGGAAAGCAATCCACAAAGCTACTGGGATTCCTTATGAAACCCCGGTTAGCCAATTTAATAAAACATCTACCAAATATGTTCAAGATGTGACATACGGAAGCTTTTCCGGATTTGTGAGTCATTACCATGTCAGTAAAAGAAAAATTGATTGTGCCGGTCTCGACATAAAGACATTAATAGACGAAGTGAAACACGATATTGATATTTTAGATAAGATTAAAAATTAAAATCAGTAATTCCTATTTATTACATGGGAATTCTTTTAATACTTTTTTTGAGTTGCTTCGTAGCAGAACAATATCCATTACTGAAGGTCAACGGAGCACAAACATTTGACACATTTGCGATAGGGCCCCCAATTCAAAAAGCAACATGGAAAGACAATCCGATCATAAGAGTTTGTACCGCGACAGAGGTATCCGCCTATCGAGTACAAAAGGCTATTAAGTTTTGGGAAATGCTAGGATATAAATTCAATGGTGTTTTTATGGATCATTCCGCAGATTGCATGATCCCCCATTATGGCGAGGTTGTGGTAACATTGCCGGAAGGAAGCATGGGGGGCAATCAAATAGCAGCAACAAGAATATATACAGAGAAAACAACCGGCCACATTGCAAAGGCTAAGATATTTGTATATCCCAAGTATGCGCGCAAAGAGAGAGTGATAGAACATGAACTTGGCCACGCCCTCGGATGGCGCCACCACTCTCAAAAATTTCACATAATGCACCCAAATTGGCATCTAGGCGGGTTTGAACGCGCCGGCTTGAGGAAGAAAGTTGATTGAGTACGAAAAAATAGTCATAGGAAGCTCAATAGAGGCAATACTATACGCCTTCATCAATAATTATCCAGTTTTTTTTGCTCAAGAGCGTCGACCCTTTAGGTTCGATTATTTTGAGCCCGAGGTAGACTTATCGTGCTTAAAGATACCGGCCTCCAATAAAAGTTTAACGACGTTTGGTGATGATAAAAAGATTGGAATTACTAAGGAATTATTGTGGGAAAGAATAATTTTTCTATTGTCAATCGGCGGTTGCGCACCGCTTTCAAATTTGTGCAGTAGCATAAGGTGCGTTGATAATGTTGTTACTTGCTCGAACGAGTATTCGAAAATAATAGATTTTAAATTTAATGAATGTTATTATTTTGGCGACGACAAGACGACTGGATTTATAGAGCAAAATACACTTGACGAGGATACATATATATGTTATGATTATATTGGATTCAATAAAGGCGGCAAGCATGAGATTGACTACATTCACACGAAGGATGATTTTGTTAGGGAGATATGGTTTTATCCTTCCGACCGTATTGATGGAAATACTCCTGTTAAAGATGCTTGTGCTGTCTCAATCTTAAACAAGAAACAACGCTTAAACTTTGATTATTCCCAGACAATGGCTCGTTTTAAAACGATTCACGAAATGGAATCCCGAGGAATGAAAGGAACATTCGCCCATGACTACACCACCGCAGGAAACCCCAAGCATTACAAATTTAGAACAACTAGCCTTTATCGCGAAACAAATGAGCAAGCAAAAAATATCGTCCCCCAATCCGATAGCATTAAAATTCCGGAAGTTAACAAGGAAGATATGCTCAAAGATCTACCACAGGCTAGTCTGGCCTACAATAGATTTTTGAGGCATTGGTGAGCCGCACAAGATTACATTTAGCGGGCATCATCCCTGTTGCAAATTTAAAAACAGATTTTGAATTACAAACTCCCGATGTGTTAACTCCAATAGAAGCAGGGTTTACAGCAATTCAAAAATCAGTCTTTGAATGTGCCATGGCGGGATGCAACACCATTTGGATTGTCGCAAATGATGATTTGGCGCCAATTGTGCGTAAAATTGTTGGCGAGTGGACCTATGATCCTGTTTATTATAATACTTATGGCAATTTTAGTTCGGAACAACGAAAAGAAATACCTATATACTATACACCGATTCACCCGAAAGATCGCAATCGAAGAGATTCTTATGGATGGTCGGTATTATACGGAGCATATTCTGCTTGGAAAGTGGCACACAAAATATCGCAATGGGTAACGCCCGATAAATATTATGTATCCTTTCCAATGGCAGTATATGACATATATAGCATACGTGGTTATAGGAAATTGATTAATCACGCTGACAATAACTTTTTTTTAAGCTATAACGGCGGTACAATCAAGGACAACAAACCAATAGCATTTACATTCACAGGAGAAGATTTTAAACAATGCAGACGTTCGGTAAACAAACAAACAACAAGGGAATATTTACCCCCTTCACCCGGTGCCCACTACCCGACCCAGAAGATACCCCTGGGCGAAAGATGGAGCGCTCGCCATTTCAACTTCCAGACGATATTCAAACAAGTGAGCGAAGAGAGTGCGACAAAAATCGACCTTGATTGGTATTACGATATTTCCAGCTGGAAAGAATATAGAGATTTTCTTGCCTCAGATTTTTGTGTAGAAAAACCCCCCGATCACTTGACAAAGCCTCACAAATACGCTAAAATACCTTATATAGAGAATAAAAAATGAAGGCATTGAGATGGCTTGGTCATCGCCTAAAGCATAAGTTTGAGCATTTTCGCCTCTCGCGTCTGATGGACACACTGAAAGAGCATGGGGCAGCCCTTGTTCTTATCATAATTGGATGGGAGATTTTGGAAGATGTACTTTTTCCACTAATTTTTATCTGGCTCGGACACAATGTTAACCCCTGGTTTATAACGGGCGCCCCCGTCAGTTGGTTAATGTGTCTTCACCCAATAGCAGTCCCCATTATCTGGGGTATTTGGGTTAAACTTTCAAGGAGAGATAAATGAATCGAATAGATTCTAAAATTAAGTTCGTGGGCTTGCATGCGCATAGCGTAGCAGGTTCGATTTTCGACGCCATTGGTTACCCCCAAACGCATATGGACTTTGCATATGATAATGGATGTGATGCGTTAGCACTAACCGATCACGGTAACATGAACGGCCTAGCTTATCAGGTACTTCATGCAAAGAATATGAAGGCAGAGGGAAGAGATTTTAAACCTATTTTTGGGTGCGAAGCTTACTTCACGCCATCCATTTCAGAATGGAGAGAAGCATATGACCAAGCCATGGAGGACAAAAAGAGGGCCCGCTCTATCAAGAAAGATGAACAATCAGGGGCCACCGTCGAAGACGAAGGCAACAGCAAAAAGATACAAGATATCCTTCGGCGCCGGCGACATCTCATCCTCCTTGCACAAAATCAAACAGGCTTAAACAACTTGTTCAAGCTTGTATCGGAATCGTATAAAGCCGAGAACTTCTACCGCTATCCTCGCATCGATTATGCTCTTCTGGAAAAGTACAATGAGGGCATTATCGCTGCGTCAGCATGCCTAGGAGGCGTTTACGCCGGCAACTACTGGGAGAACCGGGAGGAAGGCGCCGAAGCCGTCCTAGGGGCAATGCGAGAGACTACAAGGCACATGGTTGATATCTTCGGTGATCGTTGGTACGCCGAGATCCAGTGGAACGACATCAAGGAACAACATGAATTAAATCAATACATTATCCAAGTTGCACAAGAGTTTGGTGTTAAGCTGATCACGACAGCAGATAGCCACTATCCCAATCCCGATGCTTGGAAGGATCGTGAACTTTACAAGCGGCTTGGTTGGCTTGGCAAAGGACGCCCATCGTGGGCAGAAGAAGAATCACAGCTTCCGGCCGGCGTTGAAGAGATCGGATATGAATTATATCCAAAGAATGGAGATCAGATATGGTCAAGTTATAAGCAATATGCAGAATCGTGTGGCTTTGAATATGATGATGCTCTCGTTTTGGAAAGCATCGAAGAAACATATCGAATCGCCCATGAACGAATCGAGTCATTTCTACCTGACAACACCGTGCGTCTCCCTGAATTCGTTGTGCCTGCGGGCTTTACGGCAACACAGGCGCTTGTTAATTATGCGCTGGAAGGACTGAAAGAAAGAGGCTTTCACACCAATAAGGAATATACTGATCGTTTGCGAGACGAGCTTAGAGTTATTGATGATCGAGGCTTCTCCAAATATTTCCTGACGATGAAATCTATTGTTGATGTAGCAACTAACATGATGCTGGCTGGACCAGGCAGAGGATCCGCAGCCGGCTCGCTAGTGGCATATGCCCTTGGAATCACACAAGTAGACCCCATCAAGCATAGGCTTCTATTCTCTCGCTTCCTGCGGTCAGACGCCA
>Ga0209756_1005001_pt1 | contig 10145 bp, 12 predicted proteins | sample ETNvirenome_6_85_FD_184071 | JGI IMG/M metagenome (GOLD analysis project Ga0209756, IMG submission 184071) | Marine viral communities from the Pacific Ocean - ETNP_6_85 (SPAdes) (version 3) | ecosystem: Environmental > Aquatic > Marine > Oceanic | place: Pacific Ocean | collected 2013-06-19
CCAAGGCTTTCTTGACTGCGTGAGTTACCCTAGTCTTGCCGCTGCCCGTAGGCCCAATAATCATTGCGGGTTCTCCAGACCCCATGACCTCTAGCAAAGGCTTTAGCTGCTGGTGCTGGCCCTTGATATCGGTGTAGTTTATCACGTTATGGCTAACGTGCTGCTTGATCTCCAAGACTACGTTCTGTTGTGTAGTCTCGGCGATTCGTTTGTCTAGCTCGCTGAATTTTGTAGCGAACTCGTCCTTGACGGAGGATATAATTTCCTCGGTCATACCTTTCATCCAGTTATGTTCTGTCATTGTTATTTTCTTTCTCGTCGTGTATCCCGTTCATTATACAGTCTATGTCTATGTATCTGTCTAGCTTAAATGCTACTTGGCCCTTAATAAAACCACCATCGGCATTGTAGCCGCTGCCTTTGCTTCCCATAGCGGCACAGTTATCCAGAGAGTAGCCTTTGATTTCACTCTTGTCTTGTAGGTACTCTAGAATTACAGGCAGTTCATGCTTGTAGCTTTCGAATACATCCTCTTTGTCCGTCTCCATTAAGTAACGGTGGGGTAGGTCTGTGTAGTCGTTGTCTATGGGGTTCATGCTAGTAGAACAGTATGAACCCTAGGCCTAGGCCAACGAGCCAGCTTACAGCGTACAGCGTGAGCCAGCCTAGCCATACTGTTAGTCCGTACATTATCTCTATGTTTCGTTCGTGTTTGTTCATTGTTCTTCGTGGTCTATCATTTCGTTTATGTGCATCATATCCTCGACATCTGCCTCGGATAGATATTTACAGAAGGCTATGATTACTGTGTCCTTGTCCAGTAGTCCCCCTTCAACCTTCTCCAACAGTAGGTTTGTGTATTTTCTAGTCATCTTCCCTCCTTATAGTGTTGTCTTTGGGGGTTTCTAGGGATTCAATCCAGAGGTACTCTAGCACTAGCCAATTAAGGTTAATCGGACAGGGTTCTTCTACTACACCCCAAGTGCCTTGGCCTGCAGTTCTTTGCAAACATTCTACACTTGATAGGCGTACCAACTCTCGGCTGCTTTCGGTATACTCTACGCAATGTCTTAGGCTATTCATTTGTTTCGTCTTTCTCTATGATGGTTAGGTTTTCTTCCTCTTGTTCTTCGTACTCTTTGTCGGTAGCTATGTCCTGCTGTACTGTACCATTAGTGAACACGTTGACCCAGTTCTCACGTGAGCCTACGGAAGCGTTGATGCAGTCTAGCTTAGCCTCCACTCTGGAACATACTGTTTCCTCGATGGTGTCTCTGTACCATACGACTTCTTGGGTTGTGTCGGAGATAGAGGTGATGCGGTGGCCTCGGCCTAGTGCTTGGACTAAGTCTATGGCCGACCACGTTGGGGGTATGATTATATGCCGTGGCCTAGCCTCCTTGCGATCATGGTGCAGGCTGAGACCTACGCCACCGGAGCGCATGGTGAAGAGTAGGATATCGGCCTCGCCCTGCTGAAACTTCTGTCGCTGGGCCTCACGCTTGGTAGGGGTCTGGCCTCCGACGATGTGGGATATCTTATCCTCGTCCAAGCCTAGCCTCTTGAGTTCCCTGTAGACCATACGCATGGGTTCCACAAAGTTACAGACCACTATAGTCTGCCGCCCCTGCTCAACTGTGTCTATCGCACGCTTAGCCATGCGTCCTGCCCTAACTTCCTCGGCGCCTTCGCGGAACTTCTGCATGGCGACTAGCATTTCGTTGCGGCCAAAGTTAGCGTTACGGTTCTGCTCTTCGCATTTCTTTTTGAAGGCTTGGAAATAGCCATCGTAGTGTTCGCGCTCGGCCTCAGTCTCGAAGTCGATGAGACGGCAGCGCGTGTGGGTCTTGTGCTTGTAGCGTACCTTGGGTACGAACACAGCGTAAGGCTGCATTGCTTTACGTAGCCTTTCCATCTGCGCTTGGCAGAGTTCGGTTGGCCTACCCCATCGGGCTATCCTTTGGAGTAGGTTGGGTACGGTGTCTGTAGTGCAGGGTTCGTCATGGATAGTCATACCTACACCAAGGACTACGCTACGCGCCTCGCTGACTTTCTGGTAGGGCGTAGCTGAGATAAAGATACGCTTGACCCCTTGTGGGATAGACCACGATAGTTGAGTCTGCGAGGAGGTGTCGTTCTTTAGGCCTTGGCACTCGTCGAAGACTACCATAGATGGCATTGCGCGAAGCTTCCAGTTGTAGAGGTAGGTCTCGTAGTACGGGTGCTTAGTCTTGTCCCAGTATATCTTCTCGGCTAGGTTGCCTCGGAAACTAGCGTAGGATATGGGGAAGATCGTACCGATGAGGCCGAACTGGTTTATAACCTCTAGAGTCTGGGGTATGACAGCAGCCGGGGCTACCCATAGGATAGGCATCGGCCAGTCAGACTTCAGGTCTAGGAGTTTGTTGTCTAGCAGGTACTTGATTACAGGGAGTACCATATAGGTTTTACCTAGGCCAGCATGGGCCTGTAGGAGTATCCCCTGTTGGGACTGTAGCTTAGAGACTGCGTCAACGGCAGCCTTGATTTGGAAGGGCATCTTCTCTACCCCTGCTTCATCGACTATCTTCTCGATAGCTTCTTGGACTATGTCCGTACTCTTAGATACGGTAGTCTCCGTGTTTGTTGTTGTTGTCATTTTCTCTCATGGTTTGTAGGTTACATATTATTGTGGAAGTCGTCTATGTATTGCGGGCAAAACCAGTCTAGAGTCATATTATCCTCGTCATCAATTTCTGTGTTACCGTAGAATTGCGTATGCTTCTCTTGGTACACTCTACAGTCTGCTTTGATAAGTTCCAGCACACCGTTTAGTCTTTCTCTGGTGGTAGCTGTAGGCCAGCCAGCAAGGGTTAGCTTAACTTTACCATCACACCTTGGCATAAAGCTTAGGTTTTCTTTGGTAGCTATTCGATTACCAAACAGGTACAGGTTTGTACCATCGGTATGGGTATTTCCTATCGTAAGGGACTTCCCATCTAGGAAGGCCCGTGCTGCTTTGTAGGTTATTTTTCTCATTGGTCTAGCACACCTCCTTCGTTTAGCTTATTGGTTATATCCACTACGAATGATTCGTAGTCTCCGATGTCATAGGTAGGTCTCATTATATCAATAGACCACCTTGCTGCGTTCTCTACGTATTCTTTTCGTAGTTCGTTTAGGTACGGTGGTAACGTAACAAAACGTGCGTGGCATAGCTCTACCACATTATCTATACTAGCGTTTCTTAGTCCTTTGTTCATTTTCTGTGTAGTAGCCGTAGGTTACTGGCCTAGGCTAAAGTCTTTGCGGCCATCTTCGCTAGGGAGTCTACGCTTTTGGTAGGTAGCTCGTAAGCTGCAGCACGGGATTCTTCTGGACTCTGGCCTAGGGTCTCGATGAAGTATCGTATGATAAGTTCGAGCCGCCGGGTACGTTCCGCGATCTTCGCAGACTCCATCTCTCGCCGCTGATTCATTACGGCCCACGCTTGGCTATTCCACATCCGAACTTTGGTAGACTCTAACTCTGGCATCCGGTTGTCGTTCCAATCTAACGTGTAGTCTTTGCCGGGGAACTCAAGCACTACAGAGTTGCACTTGGCAGAGGCTATCTTGCTGGCTTGTTCTAGGGTAATCTCTACGCTATCGTACCGTAGGTAGTCATCGTGCATAGGATTAGTCTTGCAGATCTTGAAGTCTACCCACACTTGGCAGGTAGCAGGATCATCCAAAAGGTAGTCTAGGTTTGTGGTCATAATCAATTCTCTAATGAACCGCCATTATACCACAGTCTACCCAAATGTCAACAACTTTCTACGTGTTAGTTTTACCTAACCCACTGATACTACTTGCTTTACTTTATCATTCGCGTGGGTATGTGGTGGAGATGAGAGAGGGTAGTCTAGGTGGGAGAATATGTAGGCTAGAGATTTTGTAGGCTAGGGAAAAGCGACAGAAAATAATTGAAAGTATTTATTGACATTTGGGGGCTAACTGTCAAAATCTCCGAACTGGCCAGCGTGGTCAGTCTAGTAATAAAGTAAATAAAGAAAATGAAAAACATACTAAAACATGTGGCAGCATTTGTTGCCAAGTTTGCCGTACTGCCAAACCGTCGTAATAATGATCAATGGCAGATTGACCCCAACACAAGTCTTGGTGCTATTGCTGATTTCTTTCAGGATCAGCAAGAGCGCGAGACCACAGACAAAGAGCACAAGCCCTTAGAAGGTATGGAGTGTGTTCGCCAGTACATGGTCAATTACTTGAACAGCAAGGTTCAAGATTTAGCTACAGCGGACACAGAAAAAGAGAAGGCCAAAGACTTGCTGGCTAAGCGAGTTAATGGCTGGTGGAAACCGACAGAGCAATCGTCGAGTGTCGCAGACTTAAAAGATAAAGTCGAAGTCTTGCAAGCCTTGGCGGACGCCTTTGATGCCAAGGAAGAGGCAGCAGACGACGATGAATTGGCAGCAGCAGATGAACTGATTGCTGAGTTAAAAGCTAAAGCCGCCAAAATGTAAGCCATGAGCAAAAACATTACTTACAATAAACAAGACGATAGGAAGTGGAGAAAGCCCACGGTTTCACAAGTCAAGTCTTTGATTGCCGCGCATGTTGCAAGTGGTAACACAAGCGCCGACTTGAAAGAACTGGCAAAGCTCGACTTGGAAGTCGGCCTGCTTCGAGATCGCTTGGCATTTAAAACCTACGGCTTGGCAAGCGCCTACAAACGCCTTGAAATAGAGGCGGATCATGTATGGAGTCTTGACGTCAAACTGTCATTAAACTATGCCGGCGAGACCATAACCTAGGCTTCACAACCTATCACAATCCCCTGCCCTAACGGGTGGGGGATTTTTTTTACTCATTGGTTATGGTTGATTAAAAACTTAGTCAACAGGGAAAAGCGAAAAGGGGCGGAGAGGAAAGAAGGAAAGTCTCGCGTGTATATTAAATAATAATATAAGATCATATAATATATTCAAACTCTCAATCCCTTTTAACCTTCCCCCTTTCTTTTCTACTTATGGTTAACTAATTTTTTAGTTATCCTTAACCATCTGTTACAATCTACAAGCCATAGTCTAAAGACTATTTTACCCCTAGACTGTCAATAAGCGTAGACTAAAACCAGTAAATACCGTAATCTAGAAAGAGGGGGAGGGGGGCCAGAAAGAAGTCGCTTACAGAACTATCACCCATTCTGGCAAAATGACCAAAATAACAACTTGACTTAACAGTTAGAAAATACTACCAACTGTTGAGCGGGTTTGGCATCAAAGTTGCTTTCGTCAAGGTGTGGACGTTAAAGTCAAGGTTAGGTTTGAGGGGTTCTCGAAGAGGGCCGAGGAGATTTGTCGGGGTACAGCCTTGATGAGGTACTACTTTAGGAGACAGAGGCAATGGCAAGAAGACTAGTACGGCAGTTTAAGACACAGGCGGCCCCGGCGGATGCCAGAGGCTACACACCGCAGGCGGTGGCCCAAGTGATAGCTCCCGCTGCGGTTGATGACCCTACAGTACCAAGGCCAGCAGCGCACTACGGCACGTTAGAGACCCCTGTGGCGCGACCCGCAGTTGCTGCCGCAGTTGACGCATACATACCGCCGCCAGCGGTGGCCCAGACTCCCAGAACTATGGGAACTCCAGCCCTACCCCCTGACTGGTATCCAGAAACACCCAATCGAATATGGTCTCCAGACGCAACCACCGGAACACGAAGAAACACCGGCGCAGACGACATCTACGACATACCCCCGGTACAAAGACCCACGGTAACCACGACAAACGCGCCCATAAATGAAACAGGGGTTTTTCCTCAGACAGAGCCAGAATTTGTGGAGGCCACGCTTACACCAAACGTCCCGCAGCAACCTTGGTTCGTACCCCCTACAGCAACGGCAGCAACCGTACAGCTTCCCCCGCAAAGACCTGTCGCTCCCCCTGACTACGGGCAGCCACCTGTACCTGTCGATATAACCCCTGAACAATTTACTCTACCCTCACCTACGGTTTATCCGGGTGAAAACATACCTCTACCAGCCTACGACAGAGGTATTATCCCTGAAGTACCCCCAATAACGACCCCTATAGAACGCCCCACCCCTATAGACATAGGCTACATCGAACCTGAACAACCTATCGACCTTACTCCCGGCCCCCAAGTAACCGCAACCGAACAATCCTTCTACAACCCCCAACCCGTCGAAACTGCATACGCTGCCCCTATCGAAGTACCCTACCCCCAACCTCAACTAACAGAATCAAGCCCAGCGGCACATTACGGAGAACTCCCAGTACCCCAAGACGAGATAACAAACCTCATAGACACCATCATACCAAAAACCATAGACATCCCACAAAAAGGCCCACAATGGGTAGAAGACCCTTACGGTCTGGCAACCCAAGAACTCATAGACCAATCTGGCTTTACCCAAACAGACCCCTCTATCTACTCTCCAGCCATGCCTCCTATAATAGGAGAAGCACCTGAAATAACCCTTGCTGACCAAATACAACAAGAAGACCCCTACGTTATAGACTACAGCGATACCTATGGAGAACCTATTCTACCACAACAGGAACTTCCTCAAATCTTCACTCCCGAACCTATCCTAGGAGAGCCAGAGGTAATCTTACCCCAAGAAGTGGGTATGCCAGAAATCCCCACCGCTGCAACAACTACCAGCCGCCCTGACGAAAGAGTTTACCCGGAACAAGAAGGTGACATGGTAAGAGACCCCGAAAACCTTGAATCCGGCCCCTCGCACTTTGTAAGAGATACTTTATGGGATCCTGAGGGAGATACCGGCGGACAATACAGCGGTTCAGGTGTTTGGGAGTACGCACACGACCCCCTAGCTGACCCCACTCAGGATATACGCTTACGCCGACTCATAGGTACTGAGGGAGAAGGAGAACCCGTAGGAAGAGCGTCCGCTGCTCCAACAATAGAAACAACTGTTCCCGCTAAAACGATCACACCTTCAGGCGAAGTCGTAGACGAAGCTGATAAGACTTATACCGTAGATACAGAAGCAGGGTTGGATATAACACAACTACCCGAAACTGCGATAGCAGGTGAGCCAGCAGAAGGCCCGATGATTGAGCAGATAGCCGAAACCCCAGAAACTTTCGTACCAAAAGATGTACCACCTCCGCCCGCAGTGGTTGAAGGCGGGGGTGAAGTAGTAACTCAGCCACCCCCACCTGTTAGTGGCCCCGATGTCCAACAGGGTGCATTGACTGCTCCCGGCCCCGGTGGGTGGTTATACACAGGCCCACAGGGTTACGCGCAGACACGTTGGTCTACCTCCGGCGCGGCTCAAGGCGACCCGGTTATAAGTTACACTCCTGCTGTATCTGGCCCCCAAGTAAATAGGGAGACTGGCGAGATAACAGAACAACCCCTATCATGGTGGTCGAACCGCGCTGGCTACGATTTCATGCAGCCCGGTGCAGAATTACCCACCGGCAAGGTAGGAGGAAACACAGTTCCCGGTGCGCCCTCACCTCCAACGGGTACAGAAACAGGCACAGGTACTTGGCAACAAGGAGCAGAACCTTCGCCGTTGCCCAGAAATCTCCACAAAAACGACTGGACTAGCAGTGTAACTTCCACAGCTAACGTACAAAACTTTCTTGATGAAGCTACAAGGGCAGGTGTTCCTGTGGTTCAGGTAGATGGCTTTGGAAATCCTAGGATCAACTTCAGTAGTTCAACTTGGTCAACAGCCTCGGATGCTGGCGTAGACGCAGAAGGTCTTAGTAAAATCAACTTCAAGGACACAGACGGTAACACAAGAAACGCCTTTGAGGTTGGTGTAAACTTTGTTGGTAAAGGCATAAAAGGCGCATACAACTTGGTTTTTGGTAACTCCGGCGATCAATCAGCCAAAGACCTTGCCTCTAATTTGGGAGAAAAAGAAACAGCCAGCTTTGGTAAGAGAGTAAAAGCTTTGTGGAAAGAATACGCAATGCCTTTCGAAACAGATGATAAAGACCCCAATAATCTTGTAAACCCGCTTACAGGTGAGATACAGAAAAAAGGTGATATGCAGTACGGTTTCATGTATAACGTAGTAACGGGTAACATACCTGCCCTTGCCGGTCAAATGGGACTGCACATAGGACACAAGGTTTTTGAGGGTCTCAGTCAGGGTTTGAAAAGAGTTTTCGGTTCTGATGTTTTACAAAGTGTAACAAGCGGTGTTATGGATACGCTGAAATTTGCAGGTAATAAGATGGGCCAGTTCTTGGGTCTTGACGCATTCAACAAAAAGATAGAATCAAAAGATTTTGAGACTCAAGAGATGCAAGACTGGGAGCAGGCTTACGGCGAAGGTGCAAAGGGTAAGGAGGAAGGTGAGGAAGAGATAGAAGGAACAGACCCAGAGTGGATGAAAATCTGGGATACTCTTCAAATAGACGCGCTGAACCCCCACGGCATTGGCGAGGGCGATGCTCCCCCAGAGTTTAGCGTGGAAGCGTTCGACAAAAAACTACAAGCCGGGGAGGTAACTGACGTAAGTGGCGAGGGTACAAGATTTGCCGTGTTTACAGACCGAACAGGTCAAATACTTTCTACAAACGCTTTGAACGTGGGTTCAAAGTCTTGGTCGGATGCTGATAAAATAAACGTAGTCAAAGGCGGCGACGGTAACGCATGGGCAGTTGTAAGAGAGGGTGGTGTAGAGGTTTCCAGACCTATAACACATGGTTGGGGGGCTAACAAAACGCCAGTAAAGGCCAATGAGTTTGGAGATCAGGGAGTAGGTGGTGGCGGTGGTGGCGGTTTACTCAAAACAATTTGGGAATGGATTACGAGTAAGAGAGAATGAAAAACCACGACCTCCAAGCGATAGCTCTTGTGCGCCAAGGGCTAAGTCCCGCAAAGGTTGCAGACGTTCTCGATAGAGAAAGCGAAACTGCCTTCCGTGTAACCTTCGACTCGAACTTCAAGGGTACTCTACAGCGTGCGAACGGCAAGCACGAAAAAGATCTAGAGTACAACTCAGAAGAACCGGAGTTCGACTTCAACGAAGAGGTAGACAAGCTGCTCCCTCTAGCCTTCCAGACTGCCAGAGAAATTATGGAGTACGGCGAAAACGAGGCAGTACGCGCAGGCTTATTCAAATGGTTCGGAGACCAGAAGAGCGAGAAGAACTCCAAGGGCATATCCTTCAATGTCAACGATCTAAACCTCCGCCTAGAAACAGCCCAAAAACGCGCAGAGGAAAACTTCATAACCATTGACAGCTACTAAACAGGACAACAGCCTTAAGTTTAAGTCTCCGCTGGAGCTGGTCTCGTTCGTGGATGACGAGATACTTGACGGTTCGATGAAGCTCCACAAGTGGCAAGCTCAGATCATGGTGGACTTTGCCAAGCCTACAAACGATCAAGCCCCCTACCGCTCGGTGGTACGTGCAGCCAACGGTTCAGGCAAAGACAAATACATCATAGCACCCTGCGCCGTCTGGCTAGGCACAGTCTACGACGACACTCTCTGCATCATAACCTCTGCCTCTGGTAATCAGCTAGACCGTCAGACAGACCGTTATATCCAGCAACTCCTGAACGGTATCAACCGAATTTTCGACAAGCAGATATGGAAGCTGAACTATCGACACTATACGAACCTGTTGAACGGTTCGACCATAGAGCTGTTTGCCACGGACGAACCGGGTAGGGCAGAGGGCTGGCATCCGGCTACGGCCAACGGCCAGTTCGGGGTCTTCGTTTCGGAGGCCAAGTCCATAGGAGACGACATCTTCACAGCCTTGGCTCGTTGCACAGGCTTCACCAAGCGCGTGGACGTTAGCTCTCCCGGTATCCCCGATGGCCACTTCTACAACGCCTGTGTTGGTAACAAGTGGAAACAGTACCACGTAACGGCGTTCGACTGCCCCCACCTTAGCAAAGAGTACATAGAGGACGTGAAGAACTCCTACGGGGAAAACTCCACCCTCTACCGTTCTATGATCTTGGCAGACTTCGGTGGTCTCGAAGAACAGGTCGTCATAAACTTTCAACAACTTATAGACCTAGACGGTGTTGAGGTTGATCGCCTAGAGTCCGACTACAACATTGCTGGCCTAGACCTCTCAGCCGGTGGTGACGAGCAAGTCCTCGCTGTACGTAACGGGAACGAACTTATAG
>Ga0209756_1005004_pt1 | contig 10144 bp, 15 predicted proteins | sample ETNvirenome_6_85_FD_184071 | JGI IMG/M metagenome (GOLD analysis project Ga0209756, IMG submission 184071) | Marine viral communities from the Pacific Ocean - ETNP_6_85 (SPAdes) (version 3) | ecosystem: Environmental > Aquatic > Marine > Oceanic | place: Pacific Ocean | collected 2013-06-19
CGAACCTTCGTTGAAGACGATATCCTGACCTCCCATCCTGAGATATTCCCTTGCTGTGCCACCATAAGACGTTGCGTAGAACCTAAGTCTCGCATCTTCTGAACCTGCGCTCGCATCGACTAATTCAGCCGAAATTGAAGCCCATTCTTGTTTAGCATCTCCGTCATCCTCCCCGCTGAAAGTAATCTTCCCTATGTCGTCACCGTCTACTGGTGAACCGCTATGGCGATACAAGTCGAGAGTGGGGGAAACGTCCGCACCCGCGTCCGTTGAGATGAGGGTCAAAGCCGTTTGTGTGGAATCACCCACATTGACTTGTAATCGACCTAGAGTATTATCATGAACTGTTGAAGCTGTGTCGGCTATTGTAACAATTCCTGCTTCATCAATGAACATCTTGCTAGTGTGCGCATCTCCTGAATTAGCTACGAGGAAATCCAACTGCCCGCCGCGCCCTGACCCATTTGAGAGAGCACTTATCTCAGCCCCCACACCTGCACCCGAAGCATCTGCGTTGTAGAACTCAATAGTAGCATAGGCTGTATCCGAAGGCATAGAAGTGTTATCGTTGCTGATTCTTAACTTCGTTTCACCTCCTGCCGAGTCGGTTGTATTCTTTATCTCAAGAACCACACTATCATCAGAACTTGGAATACAACCTATACCTACATGGTCTGTCCCTGCATCCACGATGAACATATCTGTATTACTCCCACTGCGAATCCTGAAATCCAATCCTGCATTTTCACCTGTGTTGAAATCCGCCCCCGATTCTCGGAACCTAGCTACTTGAGCCAAACTCCCTGACTTCATCACATCCAAATCCAACATCCCATTCACGTTCGGGTTTCCGGTTGTGCCGGGGTGGGTGATGTAAGAATTCAACTCGACATAATTATGCGGGTCGTCATCGACATCCTGTCCCTTGAATGCAATCTCTCCAAGCCACTTCTCATCGACCCCAACCGAGTTTCGCCATAGGATAAGACCCGGTGCAGGGTTCGTCCCAAGTGCTGCCGAGGATTCGATTATGACATCAGAGCTAGCCCCTTCGTCTGTCCCTACGATATGGAGATGGGCTGATGGTACTGATTTACCCAATCCAAGATATCCAGTAGACCCAACCAACCTGAGAGCGTTAACAGAGTCAATAGCAGTCACAGATGAACGACATTCAACTCTGAAATCGACATCCTGACCATCATCATTGAAGGTGATATATCCTGAGCCGCCGGAACTCTGTGAAGAGAAGAAAGTTCGTTGTGTTCCTGCCAACATCTGAGTGAAGAAGAACTCGCCGTCCTCCTGCCCGGACTTGACGTCGTTGGCGCGCACCCACATAGTGACGTATTCTTGTTGACCGGTAGATGCCCCACCACTTGCCGCAGCTTTGTCACCTGTCCATAGCAATTGGCCGAGCATATCACTGTCAGTAGGGTTGTCCCTCTGATGGTAGAACTCGATATCGGGGGCAGAGTTCGAGTTTTGATTAGTTGCTTGAATCTTGACTAACCCATCGGTATCTGATACGTTACTTCCCTTGATTAGAAGCTGCTCAGAACCAACGTCATTCTTCCATGTGAGCTTTAGGTCACCCGTCAGTAAATCGCTCATACTCCCAAAGCCAATAAAAGACGCCGTTAAGTCAGCCGTACCACCTGACCCGGTTGTGTCTATCGTGGCTGTGGTTCCTGATACAGATAGGTCTCCATTGCTTACCACTATCTTGTTGATTGGCCGCCCGTCTGGGCTTCCATCAACCTCGGTGACTTCCAATGGTGGCCGTACTGGTCCTGTCACTCAATCACCTCATACTTCGTTGGCAAACCATATTTCCATGACATTCGTTCCTGTCGGGCAATTTAGGTAGAGTTGTTGGTTCTGAGAGAGGAAGCCGACATCTGACCCCATGTCAAAGGTGTAGACGATACCCGGCTCAATGGTGAAGTAATTGGTGCCGCCCTTGACGTCTGATGGGTCGTACCCGATGAATACGTCATTACTTCCTGCGTTCCTTATCAACAGCTTCCCAGCCGTCCTGAACCCGAAGTCCACCCCACTCACTGTGTTGTCGGCGAGGGTGTATCTTAGTATTCTGCCCATTCTCTAGCCTCCGTTTTGGTAAGGGGAAGTGCTTTCGCACTACCCCCTACCTGCTACGTCTAGTTCTGAGCCCCTGAATCTTCTAAGACTGACTCTGCTATGTTTGTCGGCACAGACTGGGTTTGGGTCTGGGCGGGTGCGGGCTTGCCAGCGATGGGGCTGGTGATTACCGGGGACGCGCTCAAAGTTCCGCCAGCGTTTGCCGTGACTTGCATTCTGAGGTCGTCTTTCAACGACAAAGAATACAGAGGTATGAAAATCTGTCCAACTGCCTCACAGACGTATGTTTGCTGGGTACCGCTGGTTCCGGGTATGAAAGCCGCAATCCCATTGTCAAGGTCACCGTTAAGGAGACGCCACATGTCTATATCCATTGCGAAGTCCGATTGGCTCACAATCCTGATGTCAGTGATTTCGTCAGCGTCGTTGCTGTCGGTCTGAATCAGCACGCCGGCAAGGGTGCCGGGTACGTTCTGGGGAACCCTACAAACAATCTGCTGTGTGGTCGCAGTGTAGGTGAAGGTCGTTGCAGCTCCAAGCGTAACGGTGGTCTGCATCGCCGGGTTATAGCGAACCCACCACTCTAGGGTTCCTGCTGAGGCTGCTGCTGATAGTGCGGCATAGCCTAGCGAGAATTCCATTCGTGATATCCCGGCGGCCAGATTTCTGCCAACCGGTATCCGTGCGTAATACTCGCGCAAGTCTGTTGCCGCGAGGTCGCCAGATGGGACATCCATAGAGCGTCCCTTCCCTAGCGAGTTCATGAGGTATCCGAATACTCCCGGCCCTGCATCGTCTGCTGCTGCGACTTGTGCTTGGAAGTCCCAACATGTCTCACCGTTGAGGATAATTCTCATTGAGTCGATGATGTTGCTGGTGTCTCCATCCAAATCTGCGGCAGCATCCATGTTTACCGTAAGCCGCATAATCAGCTCATCTACCGCCCCGCCCGGCAGATTGAAGCCGTGATTGAAAGTCTGTGCCGAATTGGTGGGGAAGGAGGTTGTATCGCTGTACGCGAGAGTGTACCTTACTGACATTACTTACCACCTAACCTATCCCAGATGGGCTTATCACTCGTTAGCTGGCTCTCTAGTTGAACCCAGAAGCCACGGGACAAGGCGACACCGATGGATACGCCCGCCCAGAACGACCACTTGCCTACTGCGTCATTGATGCTGTCTGGAACTAGCCCTCCTAACATCAGACCACCCCCGTTCCGTCGCCAATTCCAAAGTCGGCTACTTGTTGCGTTATTGTTTTTCCAAATACCCATGAGAAACTGATGTTTGCCAGTGCTGCTCCTCCGAGGAAGAGAATACCAAAACCAGTTCCCACGGCTAGGTCGTTTAGTGCTCCTTTTACTGATACCATAGACCATTGCCAATAATACCCCCTTTTTAACAACTCCAATGGATACACAATAGATAAAAAGGCAGACTGCGTGGTAGTGTCATGTATGCGAAGAAGAAGCATCCCACATGCGGGTCATGCGATTGTATCATGTTGCGGGCTTGTGCTAGGATTAGGAAAAGAGGCGATGTTAGGAAGAAGAGCAATATCCCATACTCACCAGTGGGATGGTACTGCGAGAGCTGTCGTTCTCTACAGTCAGGAGATTGGCTCGTACAACCTAGCCTTTGATTTGGTGACGTCATAGAACACGAAGCTGTACTCCCGTTCAGACAGAGGCTCCACGTATGGCTCAAAGTCAAAGCCGTACCTAGTCATGGCGTCCTTGTGGAACAGCTTGACGGGCAATGTGAAGTTGACTATGAAGGATGTGGAACCCTCCAAGTCCTTGTTGAATATCATACTGTGGCTAACTGCGACAAAACGGATTCCCTTTGACCTACCCGTTAAGGCCAAACGCCGAAACTGCGGGCTGGCTTGACGGCGACTACTCAAAAATGTCTGAGCATCGTCCAATAGAAAAGTCGCTGAGAAATCTGGGTTGGACTGCTTGATTGCGAATAGGAGGTCTATGACATACTCCACTTCCCCCTCGACCCAATGGGGGTCTGGGTACACCACAGCCACCGGGTTCTTACGGAGGTGCTTTTCAAGCGCATCCACATTTATCGGTTTCTCATCAAAGAGCGTCATCTCATGCTTGGGACACACATACACCAACCGCCAGTTCTCATCATTGTTCTGCTTGCAGTATTCAGTTACAGTCCGATTGAGGAAAAAAGATTTCCCGCTTCCGGGCCGGCCCACAACCATAGTGGTGAGCATTTTCCCATCAGGCTTGTATAATTTCTTCAACATCATTAGTCTCCTCGGCTGCAAGCCTTCTGGCTTTGAGTCTTTTACCTACGAATGGTATTAGCTCCATGAACCTGCCGACTCCTGATATAGCGCCCTTAAATGGGCTCCTCTTGGCCTGACTTTGTATCACGTAGAGGGGTTTCCCGAACCAGTACCCATTGGCCACTATGGCAATCTGCACAGGCGACATCATACTTGCTATCTGTATGTTTGAGTGTATTAGAGCCTCATTCGTTATGCCGCTAATCCAATCTATGTCTCCATCGCTGTGGGAGACTGGGTCAGCCTCCTTGTCTTGGAGCACCGCTCTCTTGTATCGCGTCATCAGATGGTCAAGGCTCCGATAGCCAACTCCGAGCATGGCAATTGATGTTTGGCTCTCAGCCTCAATCTGCTTCTTGCTCTTCTTGGAACTACCAGTTGAGGGGGTTATCTTCTTCAAGACCGCAGGCACAACCTCAGTGGGGTACTCACCCGCTTCCTGAGCGAAGTTGAAGGTGGCCCACTCATGCCCATCCTCAGGCTCTACCTCAGTCTCAGTCTCGACCTCTGTTGGTTCGGGGGTTTCCTGTTCCTTTTCAATCCGCTTGGACCATTTCCACGCTCCGCTCCTAGTTGAGTACGTCTTACCATCGGTAGCCGTCCACTTTGTGTTTCCATCTTCGTCCTCAAACTTCGTTGCGTATGTTCCCATTGTCATTCCTCCTCGTTCCACTCTTGGTCAGTTAGTGGAGGGTGGAGTAGGTGTAGGGCTACTTCCGGGTCTAAATCGAAGCTCTCTATCAGAGACGCATAAGCGTCATGAAATGGCAAGTATCCCATCTTGTGGTTTTTGACAACCTCGTTCACCCCACTCTCTGACTCCTCTATCGCCTTGGCTATCTCCTCAAACCAATCCATTGTCTTTCTCATCGCACCCATTCTCAGACACCTACTTGCTCGTCAACCTTGGAAGCGACCTGTTGGGATAGCATCCTCTGCATAACCGGGTGTCTCACTGTCATTGCCATTGCGAGGTCGAATGACTCACGAGGCTCGCCCCCGTCCATCCTTATCGTCTCGTAGGCATGGGTTAGGTGTGCTAGTGCGAATAGGAGTGTGGGCATCTCAGTGGAAGGCCGGAAACCCTTGTTGAATAGGCTGGCCATCAAAGAAGATAGATGGGGGGCTGTAGAGAGTAGGGTGTTATCCATTCGCGTCAACACTTCTTCGTCGTCTAAGAAACCCACATCCACTCGGTAGGTTTCAGGGTTCAAAAGGTTTCCACTCTTGACCTAGACACGCTGATGCCGTTTCCTGAGGCTGGGAGGGGTCATAGAGCGACGCAAACGCCTCAGGGGTCAATTGGTAGCATCGAAGGGTAAAACAGGCTTAAAACACCCCTATTTGTGGGTCAATAAATGGTCAAAAATCCCCTTACGTAGTAAGGGGTCAAAAACAGTCCATAGGATTATACCCACCACTAGCCATACAAAATGGCTTAAATTGAATTAGTGGATACACCTATAAATCTGGCTTCCCAATGGTACAGACTTGGTTTCCACCCGCATTATCCTAGGGTGGTTCCTGATGAATAGAGCCACTTGCTGTCGGTTGACATCGTACCTAACGCTGTGGGAAATCTCGTAAGTCAGAGTTGCCAATGAGGCTTCCCCCATCTGCCTCAGTATCCTCTCAGCCTCAAGCCGGACACGCGCTCTTCTCTTCCCCCTGTCAACCACCACTACATCCACCTCCTGCTTCGCTTCTCGGTGACCTGCATGACTCCGGGTTCTAGTTTCCTGCGGAGAGCCGTGTAGAGCTTGGTGGTGGTAGTGGAAATCTGGGTCTGTCTCAAGTCTCCTGCTTGGGGTAGCCACTTGCCATGGCGGTCCTTCACATCAACGCCCTTGTGGCGCACACTCTCAAGGGAGCCGTCGTCAGAGTGGAGTGAGTACGCTTTGGGCTCCCAGAACCTAGCCTTGGCATAAGGACGCTCCTGCTCCCACCCCCACTCCCCCATGTCAGTCCCAAGGGGGATGGCAGACTCAAAGCCCTTCACCCCGTCTACTGTCATGTATGTTGAATCCGTGTCGCAATATAATGCGTATTCCCCTGCCGCGTGGATACCCTTCTGCAACTCGACGCGAGCTCCGCTAGTGATGAAGCTGGCGTATCCGAACCACTGAGAGTCAGGCGTCCGGTTCAGGCTGTCCTTGTCAAGTAGGTATGGCATCTCTAGGTTCACTGCGTCGTAGAATCTGAGCTCGTACCTGTCCTCCCAGTTATCATCATCGAATGCCTTTTGCATCTCCTCTGGGTTCTCCTTCCTAGTGACTGCCGAACGCTGGGCGTATTTTCCATAGCCTGAGTTCAAAAGTAGCTTGTAAAATATCGCCCTAGGGTCGTTGTTGACCTTGGCTTCCAACCTGAGGTCGTAGAACTTCCTAACGTGCTTCCTGAATGGGTTGTGTGCCTTGGCAACGTTGAGTTGCCTGATGTCCTCAAGCTCCCACCCTCCCTCGTAGAGAGCGTACTTCAACTCAGGCTCCGCCAACCATCCTGAGAACGTGTCCTGCCCCCAATCCAAACGGCCTGATGAATCCCTGTTGGGTAAGAAACGTTGCGCCTCAGTCTGCGCTTTCAACCTGACATTCGCCCATGAGACGTAAGTGCCAGACTCAAGGAAACGGTCAAGTATCCCAGCGTTAGCTCCGAGGTTTCTGCAAGTCCTGATGTCAGGGAAGTCATAGGACTCCTGAACGCTTGGGAACATGGAGTTGGCGTCTGCTGACACTACGTCATACTGCCACTCCGCAGGCTCGCATAGAACCTGAACCCGACCGCCTGCGTAGGACTCCTTGGCGTTCTGGTTGAACTGGCTCTTGCAGGAAGCCCCCTTCACCCATTCCGATACCCCCTTCTTGTTCTTCCTCCACCAGCCCCAGTGCTCAGGCCAGCAGGTCTCAGACCAGACACGATAGGCGAGTGAAGCAGTGGTTAACGGTAGGGCTACCTCTGATACTGGTCTCCCAATCCAGTCGGCCACGTTCTCTTCCAAGTCGTTTATCGCCCTGACCAGTATCCTGCAATCCTGCAAGCAGTACTCAATGTCCTCCTCCGTGACCTCCCTTCGGTTTCCTGTTATGTAGTCCTCAGGGGTCTCTCCCTTCGGGAAACCCAATGCGTCACCTAGGTCTGCTAGCCTCATGGGAAACAGGTGCTTGGTATCCCGATACCGAACCTTGTTCAGAGTCAGCTCGTAAATATTGGTACCCATGGCGACCTTCTTGGCTTCCAAGGCCTCCAATTTACTTATAATTGAAAAGGCATCAAACCCAAATTGGTTGTGGGCATAAACGATGCATGGAGCTAGAGACTCAAAGTGCTCCCTAGCCTCCATAGCACTATGGAAAGTCCACTCCTCGCCAGTGGCAACGTCGATGACGCAGGCGAAGGCGAAGTTACGAGCGTCCAACCCCCAACTCTCTATGTCCCAGACCAGCCTCCTGCCCTTTCGCTTCCCGACGTTTCTGGCGAACATTCGGTGATAGCTCTCAATCATCATAGCGAACCTCCGAGAAAGTTTCCCCACCCTCCTTCGTGGGTCTAGTGGTGGCAGAATAAATCATGACACTGAGATTAGTGGCGACAGAAGCAACCTCGTCATCGACCCTCCCCGACTCATTCGCCCTACTAATCAGTGGGGCTTTCCCTGAATCTGAAAAGGCGATGCCGAACGTGCTATACTTCCCTCCTACTGGCTGGTCGAATATATCGTCAATCTCCATTTGCAGCATCGCAGCCAATTGAGAGAAGGTCCGTCCAGTCCCACTGGTCCAGATAGTGTGCTCATAGGCTGCCCAGCCAACTGTGCTGTCCTCCTGAACAGCCATCACTATGGCCCTTATCCGATAGGAGGTGTCGAATGCGATAGGCGGCGCTTGACCTGTCCAAGCTCTCTGTCTCCCGATGATGTAGGGCTTGAAGTACTGAGTGACATCAAGCTTCTCATAGTCCTGCACATCCACTACCTTGTCCCTGCCGTACCTTGAGCTGTAAGACCTCCCGATAATTGACTGCTTCTCTGGGGAGATGGAGCGGCTGCCCTGCACCAGCCTTCTAACACTCCGTCTCCGAGATTCTGACTTGCCCTTGAAACCCAGTGTCGTTGAGAATCGGTTCTTGCCCTCTTGGTCCAAGTCCTCCCAAATCTGGACTAGCTGCGCCCTGCGGTGCTCCTCGTCACTCATCCTCTGACACCTTGGATATTCTGGCTAACTGCTCCATCTGTTCATCACTTAGCGGGCAGTCCTTCTTGAAATGGCCGCTGTTGTAGTACTCAATGAATCCAATCCTCTGCTTGCAATGGGGACAGATATACGTCTTGCTCATCTGACTCCCTCGTACAACTCGCTTAGAGACATTCCCAGCTTGTCGGCGATTATCTGCATGGCGCTTTCGACGCTGCCCGCAACCCTCGCGTCGTATCTGGCTTCCTTCTCTAGTTCCCTTACTCTTCGTTCCAGCTTATTTATTCTATCGTCGATTGACATTAATTCGGGCGAGTTATTGACGGCCCTTAAATGTATCTAGTTTTGAATTATGCTCCTCGCTTATTTTTATGTTTAGGCTGTTGGTTGTCCTTGGGATGCTTGAAACCCCCTTACTACGTAAGGGGTAAATGGATACACAACCTTTAATAACCAAGCTCGACCTGATATTTTTCGTGGAAGGAGCCGAGTCAGAAGCCCACCCTCTTAAGGAGGTGTGGAGGACTTCTGATGAACACCGGAAACAAGGAGGTAAAGAAAAATGAAAACAATAGATGAATTAAAACAAATGACCTATGAAGAACTAAAAACGGAAGCGAATGCAGCCAACGAATATTGGCTAATGGTAGCAGCATACAGACGTATTGCCCAATCCGAGGAGCAATTTAAGGATAAAGCAAAAGAGATGAGAGATGCGATTGCGAAAGGTGAGTACTGATGGCTAAGATAGATATTAGTGACATAGATATCTACGCCACCAAAAAGAGAATCCAATGGCTAAGTGGATTCGCCCCGATGGATTATGTGCTAGAGTCAGGATACGGGATTGAGGAGTACTTTGAGCAGAACGACGAATGGGATGAAGATGACGGCGACGATGAGTCGTTCAATTACGAAATAAACGTCAACGGGGTAATATCACAATCTGACCACAACAACGCAGTAGAAAGGCTCACAGAGAAGATTGACAAGTTGCAGAAGCAGGTAGAGGAGCTCTTGAAGAAAGACCTGAACCTCAAGAAACACGACAAGGTAGAGGAGGAGTGAGTGTGAACCTGATACTCAGGATTGAGACAGAGGACTACATTTACGAGGAGTGGATTTAATTGACTACCGAAATGTGGTGCCGGTGTTGGCGAACGCGCGCTGAGTATGACCACTATGCTGACGATAGGGGTTACTGCAAGCACTGTGAGTTACCCATCGCCTTCTTTTTCATAGAGAGGAAGGGGGCTCAGAGATAATGGAGGTAATCATATGCTGCAACTGTGGGGTTTCCATTGGGTATCGTGAGATTGGAACCAAGGACGAAATTGTCCGTAAGAAGTGGGTGAATTGGAGACCATCGGGGTGTTGGTGCTTCAATTGTGCGGAAACCCATGGATTTAGACGCGCATAGACGGCGAAGACTGTCTTGGGGGGTTCATACCCCCTCGGAGACCTTGGACGGCCTCAGATTGGCTCCTAGGGGTACGTAAACGGGTGGGGGGCGAGTATCCGCTCCCTGCCCACAAGGA
>Ga0209756_1005006_pt1 | contig 10143 bp, 5 predicted proteins | sample ETNvirenome_6_85_FD_184071 | JGI IMG/M metagenome (GOLD analysis project Ga0209756, IMG submission 184071) | Marine viral communities from the Pacific Ocean - ETNP_6_85 (SPAdes) (version 3) | ecosystem: Environmental > Aquatic > Marine > Oceanic | place: Pacific Ocean | collected 2013-06-19
ATCCAGGGCAATCGTCCCCGAGCTGTCGGTTGCGGTCGTTATGCCGGTGCCATCGGAAAGGGTGATGGCCGTGTCGCTCATGATGCACTTGTCGCCACCGGCATCCTCGGTCACCCGAACCGTCAAGGTTGCCGCTCCCGACACCGACTTGACAGCAATGTAAAGGGCGGAAAGCCGGCCCTGAAACCTGTTTCCCGTCTGGTCCGGGTCCAAGTCAATGGTGTGCTTCTTGGCCAGCACGTATGCGGTGCCGGTGAGAGCGACATCTGCGATGTGGCTGCCCTGGCGAATGAAATGATTTACTCTTGGCATTGTTTCCCCCTAAATAGTGTAGCTTTAATCCTTGAATATATCCTCTTCCCTTCGAAGATTCTCAAGGGCTTTTTGAATTTCCATTTGCTTGAAGGCAATCTGCCTTGCCCTGGTTGTCATGGGCAGCGAAGTCTGGGCGTTCAAAGCGTAGAGTCCAGAAGCCGGCGCTCCCAGCCTCTTGGCCTTCATGGGCTCGCGAGGTCCAACCTCGGCAGCCATGGCAGTGTACGAGTATGTGGTGATGTTTCCCTTCACGCCCAGGTAGATGCTCGCCAGTTGCCACCACAAGAAATTTTTGTAGTCGTTGTTGTTCCCGAATCGATATTGGCTGGAGTCGTCGCCCCATTCCGGCACGCCCGCCTTTCGCCTGTGGATGTTGCTACGGATACCGAACTTGGACTTCATGATGTCCCATGCTCCAAGGCTCTTGGACATCCAGACCCAGTCGGGTGGGACCGATGGAGGGTCCTTCCCCTCCTTGCTTTCCCTCTCGAATACCTTTGCAAGGTGGTTTATTGCCGGGGTAAGTTGCACGTCACCAAGAAGCTCAAGCAATGAAATCTGCTCGGGGGATGTCATGGCCTGGAATACACCGGTGCCTATGTTTATCATGGTCTCGAACAGTTCCACCCCGGGATTGGCCGGCCCGAACAGGGCAAAAGGAACCCCGTCAAACTCCGACTTGAACATTGAATAGAGGCGCTTCTTTCCCTCGTCGTCGGCATACATCCAGGTCTCGTTCTGCTGCTGCTGGCGCATGGACGCGCGCATGCTGGACAGAACGACCCCGGGACCCTCTCCCTTTACGGTGGACCGATACACAGAGTTGAGGGTCTCCGCCATCATCTGCCTCCGGAAAGCCCAGAACAACAGTACGTTCCCGAAGTGTTGCTTTTCAACCTGGCTCATTGCCCCGTAGTCGAGGAGGCTCCTCTGTGCCAGCATGGCGGACTGCTCTACACCCTTGCCCTCCCGGATTGCGCTGAGGAACACGGCTCGACGAAAGAGATTGTCTGACCCGTCCGCAAACTCCTGGAAATAGTTTCTCTTCCACGGCACCAGCCATTTCTCCAGTACTATGCCGGCTGGAGCCCGACCCTTCCCGGCAACCGACAGGCGAGCTGCCTGAAGTGCCTCGTGGGCGACGGCTTCGCTAAACTCGATGCTCGAACCGCGCGTAAAACCTATGTTGGTTCGGTCCATGACCGTGCGCAGCTCTCCGGCAGTCCATTCTTTTCCGGTGGCAGAGGTAAAGACAATGTCATCCACGCCCATGAAGGGAAGCTTGAAGGTCTTGATGACCTCGTTGTAGGCAAGGCCAGCTCTTCTTATGCCCAGCGTGGTGGCCATAATGAGGGGTGCGGTCAGGATGTTCTGGCCCTGGTAGCGGAGGTTGGGGAAGGGAAAACCCCCAAGGAGGGCAGTCGTCTGGTTTCTTCTTGCGGTTGTAAAGGCGGACTTGATAACCTGCAACGCCCATTTTCCGGGGGTGTCGGCCCGAAGAGTGTCAAGCGTGGCTCCAAGCCTGTTGGTGCGCGCATAGTCCTGAATCTTTCCCAGCTGCGCAAGCTCGGTGGAACTTAGTGCCAAACCCCTTGGTCCAGCAGGTCCGGGTTGGGCGGAAATGTAGGACGTGGTCATGGTGTTCTCAAGGTCCGCACCGATTGCTATACCGTGCGCCTTGTATCCCTGTTGAAGATGACCGAGAAGGTCTCCGACTGCCGTCACCACCGGGTTGTCGGCAAGGGCACCCCCCGGCAGCTCTGCCCCACTGTATATCTTGAAAAGATTGGCGTTGATGCTCTTTAGGGTTGCCTTCTGTACACCCTCCTTTATCCCGGCCTTGTCCATGGCGAGCTTCGCCTTGGTTCTAACCTCCAGGGAAAGGTCCGCGAAGGGCTCTGCCAGGTCATCCCTTAGCTTTCTTTGTACGTTCTCCAGGTTGGGTTCCGTGTTTCCGGTGTCGGAAATCTTGGAGTTGATGGACCGAATGGCCTCGTGCCTGTTCTTTGCGGTGGTCCTTCTGACTGCCTCTATGTGCATTTCGGACAAGGCATTAACCCAAGCGTCCTCTGCCTCGTGGGATTGCTGCTCGATGACCTCTTTTCTCAACCGGTCGAATTGTTTCTTGCTTCGAAACATTGGGACGGGCTCGGTGCCGGCAAGCCAGCCCTCCATTCTTTTCTCGAAGTCTGTTATCTTGTCCGGAGAAAAGATATACCTTGATGCTACGTCCCTTTTTCCCTCCCCGTTTCCCTGGAAGGTACATTGTTTTCACCTGTTCCCCACGGGGAGGCTTTCGGATGTCTGTCATCCAGGTTGGCCTCTCCGAAAACTCGGGGAACATGTGGTAGCGTATTTCTTCCGGAGTCAACCCCAACTCCTTGAGTCTCTTCAGGATTCCAAGCACGGTGCTTTTTGTTTGCTTGACATCCTTGATTGGACTTGGCCCTGCTCCCCGAGCCTTCATGACCCTGTTCAGGGAATCGACAAAGCCCTGATACTTTTCACGTACCGCGGGCAAGTCGAGCCGAGCATATGGGCTATTGGGATGGGGAGAGAAGTCCAGCGCATACTGTGGGTTGCGGTCAATGAACTCCGTGAACATGTCCCCGAATATGTTGCCCCTGCGATACCCAAGAACCCAATCCATCAGGGCTATGGTGGGGGCCTCCTTACGGGTTACGAGAGTCTTGAGCCCCTTCCCCCGGAACTCGGGCATCTCCTCCATTCGAGCGGTTATCTTTGCCAGGTTGTTGACCGAAAAGTCCAGCAGCGATGAGGCCATAGATGCCGTCACGGGAGCGTCAGTGGCGTACCGCTTCCTTTGGATACCTGTAGGTTTAAGTTTCAGCGAATCCTTGAGTTGTTGTATCTCCTTGCCGCCATAGTATGCGGAGAGTATCCGGTCCCACGCGTCTGCCTTTTCCTCAAACAGCTTGTAGTCCAGGGTTATCTCCCGGCGAAGGACCATTGCAGCAGCTGCATCGTCTTTAGGCGCACGTCTTGAAACCTTCAGCTCTATATCGTCTGCCTTTTCCCCGAGAAAAACCCTTGCGTATTCACCCCAGTCTCCCCTCATGTTGTTCCGCACAAAGTCGTCCGTCTGGTTGATTGTCCGGTCTGCCGTATCTTTCCAGGTATTTTTCAGGATTCCGTCAAATCCAGCGGTCGGCCTCATCATCGGGTACTGGTTGGACTTTGCGGCTTCCGCCAACTCTTTCTTGAACATCGGAAAGACCTGCGCCAATTGGTTGTTCACCTGTTGACGAAAAGCGTGCCACTCGGGAGGGGCGGAGACATCCTCGAATTGTTTTATGAACTGCTTGGGGGTCTTCACCATCCAGGGTATCCGGTCGGACATGACAATGCGCAGGGAGTTCACCAGGTCTCGTGTCGACAACACGATGGTCGACCTCGCTTCCTCCATCTTCACAACACTGGTTGCCAGCTCGGTGGGTATGGTTGCCCGTCTCATCTGCTCGCCACCCGTCACCAGGTCAAATCCACCAACATGCGCCCGGGCAAAATGTCCCTTCAGGTTGCTCTCCATGAACATGTATTGTCTTTGATTGATGCCCCCTTTCAAGATGTCGGCCAACAACCTCTGATGGTTCTTGCTCCTGCGTATCGTCGCAGCACCCAGTTCCTGCACGAGGATGCTTGCCATCTCTTCCCTGATGGCTGGCGGAAGGGCATACATTTCTCTTGTCGGCTCGAACTTTATGTTCTTTAAAAGTCGGGAGATGGCCTTGTTGTACTGGCGCATGGCACCCGGGGTCAACGCTTCCCGTCGAGCGACAACGTCGCCACCCATGACCACAAGGTTCTCGGGCATCATGTCAAGCAGAAATGTCTCCGCATTCCTGGCAACCGCTTTCGATGTGGCCTCCACCATGTCCTCCACGGTGGCCCTGGGAAGCTCGGGAAAATCACCCGGGTCCAGTGATGGCTTCTCTATTTTGGAAAGCCTTTCAAGAACTTCTGCAATTGTCTTCTTTGGAAGGTCGTCAGCAATGGCTCGGCTAAGTCTAACCCTGAATAGTTCGTCCTGGATTTGCATGCCCAGGCGTCCCCTTCCCCTTATGTCCGGGGTGCCATCGACAAGCCGCATGGCCATCTCCGCTCCCTCGTCGGCCTGGTTAAAAAGGCGAGCCATTCCCTCGTTCATTTCCGCAGCAGTTTTTAACGCGTCATGGTAGGCATCAATGACCTCACCATGGACCTTCGCACGGTATGAAGCCTTGATGATTACGTTGAAGTCGGTTGGGGCGAGACCATCTATTATCTCGTCGGTCAGTTGCCCCTCGTCACTCATTGACTTGAGGTAGCCTATCGTTGCAACATGCCGGCCTATCGAGTCGGACGCTGCCTTTTTCAGCTCATGACTGTCAAGACGTTTTGCCCATCTTTCCGCTGACGCCCATGGCGCCTGGTCCATCTCCGCCAGTATGTCTGAGCTTTTCCTGCCGGCCCTTGCTGCATCGGCAATCTCGTCCACAACCTTCTGGGTGGCCTTGAATCGAGCATACTCCAGAACATCCCCGGTTGCGCCGATTGCCAGACCGGTCTTGGGTGACACCTTCGCAACTTGTCTTCCTGCCGCGCTCAGTGCCTGCCCAGCGGCACGCGGTACGGCTACCGCACCGGTGACAGGCATTGGCATTTCCAACGCGATACCGGTCCAAAATGGAAGGTCCTCACCAACATAGGCGGCAGCCCCGAATAGGGGATTGTGTGGTTGGATGGAACTATCCAACCCAACAAGAGCCGCACCCTTGTCCCAGCCTGGAATTCCCTCGATTGCCCTGCCGGCTTTTGCGAGTGGCTTCCGAACCTGTGGTGTTGCCTCGAAAAGCCCACCGAGGGACTGACCCTTTGCGATATTGGTTATTAGCTGGTCGGCAAATGTTCCGCTGTCCGCCAGCCGGTATTCTGGAACCTGCTCCACGTCCATCAATGACCATGCCGCCCCTCTCTCTATGGCAGCAGCTGCTGCGGCAGGGAATATCCCGAGGTTTCGGAATGCGGCTGCGACAGGGGTCTCTACCATCTGCCCGGTCTCCCGGGAGGGAGTAATCAATAAGGGAGCTGCCGTCTTGATGGCTTTCGTTGCAAGCGTGTCTTCCGGCCTGGAGGTTACCAGTTCCTGCTCCATGGCCCGGGCTTCCGGACCCTCGGCCAACACCTGTGGGAACATGCTCTCCCACAAAAGCTCGGCTGTCCCTCCCTTCCTGTAGCGTTTCGTCTCCGGGTCGAAAACGACTCCCTTCTCGGCGTCCCGTATGTCGGACACCAGTCTCGGTGAGAGGTACGAAGAGTACTCGGTTGTTGCCGGCTTGTCAGCCAGCAGGTCCAGCTCGTCCCTGGCCTTTCTGGCAGCGTCTTCCACCGAAAGTTGACCCCCCTGGCTCGAACGGTAGAAGCCCATGCGTTCCCTGAACAGATTGCTCTTTGCCGGGAGGACCTCGGTGTCCGGAACGAAGGGAATGATGGGAGGTGCCGGCACCTTGACGGGCTCGGCTCGAAAGTTCCGGCCCGCGGCCAACATTTCGGTAGTGGTTATGTCCCCGGCATTTCGCTGCTTCATCAAATCCCGAAGGTATTCCATTTCTTGGTCGGGGATAGCCATTACTTATTGCCTTTCATGTACGGGAGACCTGGCGTGTACGGGAGACCTGGCGTGTACGGGAGTTCCGCGAAAGGCTCTGATGGAGGGTGACGCCTGGTTGATAGAGGATATGGCCAGTTCTTCATTCTTTCGTCCTCTGCTCTCTCCATTTCCATTCTGTCAAGGAAAAACTCTTCCTCCTCTTCAGGGCTCATCCGGTATGGCCTGGAATATGGTGCCGTTTGCGCAGACCCCTCAAAACTTTGTGCCGACATTATTGGCTCATCGGAGGGCTGCATATCCTCAAGACCTCTTAAATCCAGTGACATTGCCTCTTTGGTGGCCTTCTCTAATTCCCTTACAAGCTTTCTCTCTCCCTTGACGGGCTTTGGCTTCTGCGCATTGGCTTTCCGTATCCCCACGGAAGCCATTGCCGCTATCATCCTTTCCTGCTCGGCCTTGTCCTCGTGCTGGGAGATGCGCCCCATTGCCTCCTCAAGGGTCATCTCTCCGGACAGTATCATGTCAGCCATCTGCATGCCGTACTTCTCGGATTGCCCCTTTTCAAAGACCTCGTCAGAGGTCATGTTTCCGTACTCGTGGGAAAGCTTGCCCGATTGCAGGAAGGACTTCTGCCAGTCCGGCAGGTTCATGGCGCGCACGGTCTGCGCTGCCTTGATGACCTCCTGTTCTTTTTTCCCCATGTAGGGTGCGTGTATCTCGCCGGCGCGTCTGCGGATGTCCTCCATGCGGACCGGGTCAAGGGCAAGATTCTCCAGCTGGTCCTCTATCTTGTCTATGCGGCTCTGCGTGTTGGCCATCAGCATCTTTTGTGGCGTGGATGGTCCTCGGGCTCCTCTGCCTCCTCCTCCTCCCTTCAGCATGTCTTCAAGGATAGCCGCTCCGCTCTCCAGATTCGCCTGTCCGCCAAGCATTTCGTCGGCCACAAGCTTCGCCTGGAGCTTGTCCTGGGCCAACTCCTCAGAGGACCTCAATTCCTCCCGTGACCAGCCGAATTGTTCACCAATATTTTTAAGGGCTTGCTCCTCGGTAACATTTCCATTTGCAACCAGGTCTTGCGCCATGATGGATGCCGCCTGCTGCCGCTTCTGCTCCGTGTCGAGCCCCTTAGCGGTAACGTCCACCTCCGGAAACACAAAATTTTCCATGCGAACATTATAGTCATCATAGCTGGTTTCCACGCCTGGATATGATGGAACATGCTTGTTTTTTGCCTCCAGGTAGGCATTGTTGAAGGTCGTGCCGGAAACGTCATAGGCCTGGAGTGCCGCATTCCTGCCTTTTTCCCGGGCCTCCCCGTACTTTTGCACGTTGTTATGCTGGTTCATGTATGCTCTGTGCATCTTGTCCAGCGACATGGAACCACCACCTCCGCCCCTGCCGCTCCTTGCCGCGGTGAAAGCCCCCTGCATTCCTACCAGGTTCTGCTTCTCACGGGCCAACTCCCCGAGGAGATAGTTCCGCATGTAGACCTCGTCCATGCGAGCTGTCTCCATTTCCCTCCTTGCCTGGGCAAGGGAGTCGTTGATGCGCTGCTGGTTGGTCGCCATGAACATCTGAAAATATTGGTGTCCTTGCGGTGTCATTATTGTGCCTCCGGGTTCGGGGAGAACTCGAAGCCAAACTGCTTCGCAGCGTCCAGTTGCCCCTGCAAGTATTTATCGTTGGCATCCTTCAGGGCATCTGTCTGCTCCTTCTGCTGCATCATCAGTGCCCCCTGCATGCCCAATTCTCCAATGGCCTGTCCAGCCTGCATGACTGCCTGTCCGCCTCCGGTTAGCATCTGGGACGCCATCTGGTTCTGCTGCTTTAGCTGGGCTATCTCTGCCTGCTTCATGGCTTCCTGCTGCTGCCGGGCAATCCTTTCCTGCTCGGTCCCTGCCTGTGCCGCGGCCGACCGCTGCTCCTGGGAGGTCTCCTGCATTGCCTGGGTTCCCCGGAAATACTGTCCGCCAGCTCCAACGGCAGCCGCGAACTGCGCAGCAGTCTTCGCCTGTGCCTCCCTCTCTGCCGCCTGGACGGGGTCCATCTGGGCCTGCATGATTCTACTCTTACGCCCGGGAGCCTCTCCAAGAGTGCCCTCCCTTTGTTCCCCAAGAAGCTCCTTCAGCCGAGCCTCGTCCGCCGGGGTCCACATCTTTTCCGAGGCCCTCTTGCGCTCCGAGCGGTCCATAAGGCCACCGGTCACTTGAGAGCCGGCGGACAACCCCATTGATATTAACATTAATGTTACTGGGTCCATGATTCTCTCCTACAGGTAAAAGACCTCGACCGACACTCCCCAAGCCAGGCAGTGAGCCATGTCCCCGGTGCAGCGGCATGTGATACCGAACCCCACGGAAGACTGGACGGTTGTCGATGAGAGGGTGTAAAAACCGTTTGTGTTGAAGGTTCCGTCGAGCAGGACCTGCCCGGACTTGCTGTTGCTTGGACCCGGAACCCCTTGTTTTGTTTCACTTTTTTGGATGACACCTGTTCCGGCAACCGTGTCGTTGATTGCAAACCAGAAGCTGGTCCTTGGGGACAGAGAGCCTGTCGGCATTCCACCCGTCATATTGTCCTTCACCTGTACCTGCATCCACCACTGGAAGAAGACGGAAGCCTTTCTCCGAAGGTCAACCGTCAGCGAGGTCTGTGGCAGCAGGATGCTCTGCTCGCTGTAGCTCTTCCTGAACGTGTTCCAACGGGAGGCGAATGTCGCCCTGGAGAAAAGCCCTCCGCTGTTCTGGCCCCCGTATGTTCCCGTGACCATGCTGTGCATGTTGGTCGTGGGCTCGTACTGCCCCTCCATGACGTGGCTGGTGTCCACCCAGGGGGTCGATGTTTTCAGCGCTCCTGTCTCCAGGTGACGGCTGTACTGCTTGACCCCGTCAAGGTTGTCCATCACGTCGGTGGCGTTGAGTATGTCCCCGTCTGACCAGGTCTTTGCCGGTGTGTATGCCATCAGTTGTCCCTCATGATTATGGCGGACATCTTGCCCTCGTGGACTATCAGTTGCTGCGGCGCGTTCACCCCTGGAGTCGTGTTGTTTGCATATCGCAAATAGTTTACGTTGGCCGTCCCAAGCGCTCCGGTAGTGTCACAGAAGGGATAAAGCAGGCCCCCTCCAACCATGCGAAGTCCGTACAGGGTCGTGTTGGTTGTGACCCGGTAGTACCATGAGCCGTTGACTGCCTGGGCCCTTAATCCAGTGGGAGCCTGGGCATACCGAAGGGTTGTCGCACCACCCACATCGATTACCCGTATGTACTGGGCCACGAGGGAGCAACCGTACATGCTCGACACGTTGCTGCCCGAATCCTTGCCGGCTCCCGTTATGTCGTCGTTGAAATTCCCCTGGCCGGGAACCTCGGTATAATTTGCGCGAGCTGCACTGGTGATGTCCCATTGCAGCCACAAGGCCCACCACAACTCGCGTATCAGTGCTACGTTGGTGGTATAGACTTGCTCCACGTTCATGGACCAGTAGACCCTAATGATGTCCCCGGCAACCAGCGATATTCCGCTTGTGTAGCTTATCTCGTTCCCGATGTATGTTGGTGCAGCTGGCGGAGAGGATGACGTGCTGAAGCTGATGGTCACCGCCCCAGGACCCGATGAACCCAGGTTTGCGCTCAACATGCTCCGAAGGATGATGTCGCTTTGTCCGTTAGCGGAGTTGGTGTCCAGGTTGGGCAGGTCGATTCCCTCCCTGGCCACGTTGGTTCCGTCGATGGCTGCCGTTGTTGCCGCGGTGATGTCGCTGAACTTCTCGTTGAGCGTTGCCGGCTGTAGCCTCGATGCCCTTGAAAGCCTGTCGTTCTCTATCTCGCTCATCTCCACCTCCCGATAGTGATGACCTGCATTCCCCAGAAATACCATAGGGGCAGGTTGTCTGATGCGGAGTTGGCCTCGACATTCCCCGGAGGGGGAGAGATTGCGTGGACGGTAAGCGTTCCGTCACCGCCAGGAACCGGAATATCGGCGAACACCCTAACGGTCTGGACTGGCTGGGTGTAGTATCCGGTCTCTGCCACTGGCGAGCCGTTCCACAGCAGCCTTAGCCGGATGTACTTGGGATTCCCGTCGCTGGCTGTGGCTCCCGTCTGCTCCCCGGCATAATAGGACTGCGTGAATATGTGAGACTTGAACTCGACGTGCATGAACCCCGTCTTGAGTCCTGTATAGCTCTTCTCCAGTATGGCCACCCAGCCACCCGT
>Ga0209756_1005008_pt1 | contig 10140 bp, 13 predicted proteins | sample ETNvirenome_6_85_FD_184071 | JGI IMG/M metagenome (GOLD analysis project Ga0209756, IMG submission 184071) | Marine viral communities from the Pacific Ocean - ETNP_6_85 (SPAdes) (version 3) | ecosystem: Environmental > Aquatic > Marine > Oceanic | place: Pacific Ocean | collected 2013-06-19
CTTCTGTTGAGCCTTTTGTTTCTTGGATCGCTTTTTCTGCTAGCTCTTCCTGGTACTTTTCTAACTCTTCTTTGACCAGTTGTTGGACGTGTGACTTTGTTGCTTTCATTTTAATTTTTGCCTTTAAAGTTTTTGTAAGTCTTGCTTTAGAGTGTTTGCGTTGTTGGCAGCTGCCAGTGCTGCATCTTTGCCACCTGGTGTGTCTAAGAAATAAGTATTGATGTTTTTGGAAAGAAGATCTAACTGCTGATAAACTTCAAACATTAAGCTTCCTAGTCTTGCAACATAATTTTTTGCAACATCTTCTAATTGTTGCCTTGAGCCATAATTTAAAGTGCCAAGATAGTATGCTGTTTCTTTTTGTCTAAGTCTTATCTTCCCTTCTTCTCCTTTGCGTGAGCGCCCTCGTTCCTTTCTGCCAATAACCTCACCTACACTAAGACCATTAGAATAGCCAATACTCCATGCATCAAAATCCCCCTCGACTCCAGCTTCTTCTGACCCAACAGAGAACTCATAGAAATCAATTGCAACAACTTGTCCTTGTTTTGCTGCCTTGTTTTTAATCCCTATTAAATAATACATGGGCGCTTTATTTTTTATAATTGAGTTTGTTAAATTCTCATAAGAACCATGTATATATTGTGAGCCGCCCTCAAAAAAGAATTTCAAACTCATTGGACGTCCTTTGTCATCAGTGATATCAGTTACATCTTGGTCGATGCCACCCTGAGTTGGTACTTGTTTTGATTGGCCGCCGAACAAAGATGCAATTAGTGATTCGAATAAAAAGCCTCCTGTCATTGGGTTAAAATCCTCAATAACAGCAGCTAAAGAATCTAAAAAGACTAAGTTTGCTAAAATTTCAGATACACTTTTCTGAGCAGCACACCCTGCATCACAATCACCTACAAACGCATTTAATGAATTAATCTTATCTTTTAATGTTGCGCCTTGTATTTTTGAGGTAAATTGCTCAATAATTTTTCGATCTTCCGATCCTGGTGTTCCCCACTGTTCTGAGATTCTAAACTTGGGAAGTCGAATCACCGCATCTTCAGAACTAGCATCTGCTGATTTAATTACTGGTGTCGCTCTTTCACAAATTAAAAAGTTTTTCCATTTTTGTTCGAATATATCCATCAATAATACCTTTTTTTTCAAGAACTAGCATAAATAGTTCGCTGGGGGTAAAAAAGATTTAAATCAACAAAAAAAGCGGCCATTTGGCCGCTTTTTCGCCTAGAACCAATTTTTACTAGCTGACCGGAATCTGCTTTGCTGTATCTTGCACCTCTGGATCTCGCACTACGACCTGTAAGATCCCATTTTCATACGAGGCCTGAATGTGTTCTTCTGTTGTCCCTTCCATGGTCTGAAAGGCGTTCTCGAAGTCTTCAAACCCGAATCCCATGTCCGACTTGCAAGAAACAGTTAGAACGCTCCCGTCAAGGACTACGTTGATACCTTCTCTCTTAGTCCCTGGTGCTGGTACAATAATAGTGCATTGCCCTTCGTCTCGTTGGACTCGGTACCGGTTGCTTTGTGTGTTAGCTGTTAACTCTGCACGTATATGTGAAGGCTGCTTTGACACCCAGTTGTTTCCAAATAGTGAATCAAGCAGTCGTTCGTGTCTAGTATGTCCTGTTCTTAGCATTTTTTCTCCTTTGTTTTTGTTTTTGGTTAAGACGTTAGTTGGATATCCAACATATCGTCAAATTCTTAATAATGTTTTTTTATCCTTTGAGTAACTGTCGACGTGACTCAAAGATTTTTTGTTCGACCAGCGTGGGATCTCCAACAACGTTGATAGGGGTATGCCCGTTCATATGGATCGTTGAAAAACGGTGCATTGGCGAGACATCTTCTGGCCATGCTTCTTTTGACTCCTTCAAGTTTCTTCTTAGGAGTACGTTCTCCATCACGTAAGAAACTGATTCTGGGTTGACATAGACCTCACTGAGGCTAAAGCCGTTGCCCACTTTCTCCACTCTCGTTAATTTCACTAAATTGCTCATCTGTTTCCTCTATTTGTGTTAGCAGCTGTTGCGCCTGTACTATCTCACAACCCTCTAACATCGATCCGATCTCAGATAAGGTTATATCCAGCACTGCCAGCTGGGTTCTTATTGTTTCTATTTGTTCTTGCGAACCCTTAAGGTTCTCTTCCTCTAGCATCTTTTCAAGCGACTGAGTACCGATGTGAATCTGGTGCATACTTTCGCCGTTCTTCCTGATATGCAGTTCTCTTAGTTCTCCAAAAAGATCCTCTAACTCAACAGAGTATTGTAAGTTAACTCTCATTGACCACTACCTCCTTCGGTTGTTTTTGCGGGAATGAAAAACCATAGTCGTCTGACTATGGTTATATTATAACACCCTGGCTCTCTTTTGTCAAGCATTATCCGGACAGGTCGAAGCCAAATTTTATAAGAATTCCAGTCATGCCTGAAGTAATGATCCAAAGAAACTTTGTAATACTAGATTTAAAGATCTTAAGGTCTTCAAGGTCTGATTCCTGTACTTTTAAGCGAGCATATAATCCTTCATCCGGATTATAAATTGCTTTTTCGATATTAATAATCTTTTCATGCATGTCCGTCTGGGATGTTTTGATCGATTTGATCGCATCTGTTAAGCGATCGATTTTCCCACCAAGTTTAGCAACCGTGACTTCGAATTGTTCCTGTGTCATATCTTTCTCCCTAGATTTCTTTGATTAATTTGTCTGCGTCTTCTTTTTTCGATATGTCCAACCTAGACAACCTGCTTCTTTCTCTATCTAGATCATCAGCACGAAAAGCGACATTAAAAGTAAAAGAGTCTCCATGATTCTTAATGTGAAATTTTGCGTCCGCTCTGAAAACTAGATCTTTAAAGTATGGGATTGAAATATCAAAACGATTAGAGAGTTTGTATAGCCCCAATCCGTTGATTTGGATTAGATCATCACCCTTGGTATTATAATACTTTTCTAGAATAGCTGGGGTTAACGTCATCCGATGTTCTTTCCCATCACCAAACCAAGAATTTTGTATTGCCTCTAGCGCCTTCTTATGGCCCGGCTCTTTATAAAGGCCAACGATTATCTGTTCCCGATCTCCTCTTTTCTTTAGGATACTTTTCGACCCAATTGGTGGTTTAAGATCTTGCAAATACGGCTGGATATATTTTGCAAAGAACCGATCCATATACTTCTTGTTCTCTTTGCTTTTGTTTTTGTTAAAGTTCGAGTTGTGGATCACCCATCGTTTTTTTTCCGTATCATAACCAATCGTCAGTTGGCCGAACTCTGTGTCGAGCGTTGTTTTAACTTCTATATTTATAGGATCCCGGTGGCCCGGTACCTCTATCACAATATCTGATTTTGTTCGATCGTTCTTTGCGGTACCGTCCTGAACAAGATACTTCGAGAAATAAGATTCAATATTGTTCTCGTTTGTGTATCCTGTCTCGGTCGAACGTTTATCTTCAGTTAGAAGCTTACGGAAAATAGAATGAAGCACACTTAGTCCTCTACAATTGCGTATTCAGTAGTAATTAGTGTGCCGGCAACAGAAACTGCATTTAAGATGGCATTTTTTGTAACCTTGACCGGATCTAATATTCCCATCTCATATGCATCGACGACTTCTTCTGTTGTGAAATCCCAAGAACGACCCTCTCCGTGGAGTTGGCGGCTAACCAGATCGAAGGATTCGCCGGCATTGATACACATGATCTGTAATGGTGCCTTTGTTGCTTCTCTCATAATAGATACAGCAACTCTCTGATCCGGATGATCCATATTCCAGTCGTCATATCCAAGGGCTTCACGACTTGCTAGCCGTCGGCCAATACGGAAAAGAGCCGAACCTCCACCCGCCACAATCCCTTCAGATTGTGCCGCACTAACTGCTTCTAACGCATCCTCAATTCGGTGCTTCTTCTCGGTCATTTCTACTTCTGTCGAAGCACCAACACGAATAACAGCAATGCCAGAAGCAAGGCGAGTAATTCTTTCCTGGATTCTTTCACAAAGAACCATGTCATCGCATAACGCAATTTCATCTTTAAGCGTGTCAATTTTTTGTTGTACATCTTCTAAATCTCCTTTACCACCGACAACAACAGTTTGAGTGCGGCCGATATTGATTGATTTGCAAAGACCCAAGTCCTTTAGTGTCAGGTCTTTCACTAGCACACCTGCTTCAACAGAGGCTAGGGTTGCACCGGTTGATGCAGCTAGGTCTTTAAGAATATTCTTTCTTTCCTCGCCATACCTAGGCGCCTTTACGGCTGCTACTTTCATTGTGCCACGCTGCGAATTCATGATAATTGCAGCTAAGGCTTGCCCGTCAATCTGATCGGCAACAATGATTAGTGGCCGGCCTTCTCTAGCCACGACCTCAAGCACAGGGAATATCTGTTCGACTGTATCGATTTTTTCGTCCGCAACTAGGATCATGGCATCTTCGTAGTTACACGTGCCGGCTCTATCATTCGTGATGAATGCCGGCGAAACGAAACCAGAGTCAAAACGAAAGCCTTCAAGAATGTCGACAGTTGTGTCGGCGGATCTTGCTTCTTCGATTTGCACAGAGCCATCGTTCCCGGCCTTGTCGATCGCAGTTGCAATGATATCGCCAATTACACGATCGTTGTTAGCCGAGATAGTTGCAATGTGTCTCACATCCTCTAGGCTCTCAACCGGTCGCTTGCTTTCTTCCAACTCGTCGACGATCCCTGCGGCCACCTTGTCTAAACCACGCTTAATCTCAATAGGCGCAGTGCCAGCAAGCACTTGCCGGCGTGCCTGTTGATAAATTGCGTTAGCTAGCACTGTCGTTGTCGTGGTACCATCACCGGTATTTTGCGCAGTTTTACGAGCAGCCTGCTTAACGATTTGTGCTGCTGAATTCTGAAAGGGATCTTCAAATTCAATAAACTCTGAAATGGTTACACCATCTTTTGTGATAATGGGGAGTGCACCTTTCTTGTGGAGGATAACGTTCCGCCCTCTCGGCCCAAGCGTAGTTTGGACGTTTTCAGCCAAGGTCTGGACTGCCTCTGAGATACTATTAGATAGTTCTTGTTTGCTTTGATACTTTTTCATGTTTCTCCTTTTATACGACTTCGTCAGCGATTCCATATTCAACAGCCTGTTCTGCTGAGATATAGTGGTTGGCGTTTGACTTGAATAGCTTCTTGATCTTCTTGACAGACAAATTTGAGTTCTCGGCAACACAACGTACGTACATATCTTGAAGGACCTTTACTTCCTCTAATTCGTTCTCCATGCTGTTCACAGAACCCACCGTGCCTGCGGAAGCCTGGTGTAGCATAAGACGACAGTTTCGTGTGACTTTGCGCTTGCCTACCGTTCCAGCGGCCAAGATAGCTACGCCGGCAGACATTACCTTGCCTAACCCGGTTGTCTCAATGTCAACACCGTCAGCTTTTGACATATGCATCATATCGATGATACCGAACATCTCCAGGATTTCTCCTCCATAGGTCGAAACGATCATACGGATATCTCGCTCCGGCTGTTCCAGCCCTTCATACTCCAGCAACTCTTCTTCAGTATAAAGTTCAGGGGCATTCTGCCAAAGATAGTATATACCTGATGTGATGTCTGCGCACTTATCTTCGTTGATTTCGCCAAAAACAGCCACGGTGCGAAGATCCTTCTCAGCGGGTTGGGCTGGAAGCGAGAATTGGATTGCAGCTGCTTCCTCCTCTTCCTCCTCGACTTCTTCTGGTGCTTCGTTTAGATTGTTCTTCTTCTTCATTTTACCTCGTTTTGTGAAGAAATGTTTTTATTTGTTTACCTCGCCAAAGGCATCCTTAAGTTTACCACAGATCTCATCAGTTTTCAAGACTTTTGAGAACTCTTTTGGTATTACAGCGACAACACGGATAAAAGTGACAGACTGCCAATTGTTAAGTGTTGTCTCCATTGTTTTTTCTAGCGCTTTTCTTTCTTCCTCTGGGATGTTCAGTTCAATCATATGCTTAGTTAGTCTATCTCTAACCGTTACTACATCCTTCCCAAACGATTTAATCAGGGTCAAGCAAGAAGCAAAACAATATGTTAAAAAGTTATAAGAATGCGTATAGTTTAAGGCTGTCGATAACAAGCGATAAGAAAACACACCTAGAAAAAACACACCAATAATAATCCATGCATCCATTTTTTCCTCTAATAAAAAAGACCACACATCTGCGTGGTCTTTTAAAGTTAAACACTTATATATCTAAGTCAAGTAATTAGCCAAGTTTTGCTGCGATTCTTGTAGCAAGTGCTTCGGCTAGCTTCTCTCGTTTTGACTCTTTAATGAGTCGCTTTGCAACACGACGAGAAACTTCTTTCACGACGGCCTGAGTGTCGACAACTCGGACTGACTCGTTAAGTTCTTCGTAGAGCGCTTCTTCCATTGGATCATCTTCCATTGGATCATCTTCCATTGGAAGCTCGTCCATTGAATCTTCCATACTGTCGTCCTCGGTACCGTCGACGGCGATATCCATTTCGGGCGCTGCCTTAATAGCATCGATGAGTTGTTCTAGAGCGGCTTTGATTGCCTCTTCGGCGTCCGGCTCTTCTCCACCCATGTCATCAGCGTCCATATCCATGTCGGGGGGCATTTCTGCGTCGAGCACTTCTTCTTCTGCGTCGAGCACTTCTTCCTCTGTGACGATTTCTTCCTCTGTGACGATTTCTTCTTCCTCTGTGACGATTTCTTCTTCTTCTGCGAGGAAGTTTTCAGCGAGAGGCCCAATTGCGGCAAGCTTCATAAACTTGCGAATTCGTCCCTCTGAAAGTAATGTTTTCTTAGCCATTTGATATAACTCCTTTGATATAAAAAATAAGTGTTTGTAGTAAATAGTATGATAAAAATAAAAAACCTATTTATCCTGACACTTATAAATAGTATATTATTTATAAAACTTACAAGTCAGGCATTTCTATTTCAATGATATCGAATATAGATCCTATTTCTTCTTCTGAGAGGGAAAAGTTTTGCCTTACTTTCTTTGTTTTTTCTTTTTCCTTGCGGATTTTCTTTTCACGGGTCTTGGAAAGGTTTCCGTTATCTTTCTTGTATTCTTCAATAAGTTGCTCCAAGAGCGGCGTTTGATTTACAAACTGAAGAATCACCCAACGAAGAAACCTTCCCTGCCCAACACCTTCATACTTTAGCCTAATGCGAAAATCAGCATGAAGCTTTTCACCAATAGAGAAAGTTAAGTTTTTATACTTTGGTTCATACCCTACTATGTTTGGTTTTTGATCTTCGCTCATCGTCGTAAAATGTGGGTATCTGATTCAGCAGAGGCAGCGTGAGACTGCAGAATGAACGTTGCTTTGCTTTGTAGTTCTGGGATGCTTCTTGCTCCAGAATAAGAAAGGCCTGATCTCATACCAGTAAGTAGATCTTCGATCACATTCTTCACAGGGCCTTTACAAGGAATGGTCGTTGATACGCCTTCAAGCGAAGAAGTTTTTCCACGCCAATCTTTCTGGGCCTCGGCCGAAGCCATACCACGATAAGCTTTGAAGCAGCGACCATCACGATCACGGAAAGCTTCACTTGGTGTTTCATCAGTTCCAGCAAGAAGTGACCCCAGCATTACCGCATCAGCGCCGGCGGCAAGAGCCTTTACAATGTCTCCGCTATTTTTGATGCCGCCATCGGCAATAAGCTTAGCGGTACGATCTGTTTGAGCACAATCGATAATAGACTGAAGGGTTGGAGCGCCGTGCCCTGTTTGAATTCTCGTGCTGCAAATGCTGCCTCCTCCTATTCCAACACGAATAGAGTCAGCACCCCAATCAGCAAGTCGGTTGAAACCTTCAAGGGTCGCAACGTTGCCGGCCATAATATGCATCCCCGTCTCAAATGTTCTACGCAGAGAATCTATAGCAGCGTTCATAAGAGAGTGATCGCCGTGAGCAACATCAATACAAATAACTTTTGCTCCTGCATTATAACACTCCGCAGCACGCTCAACAAGATCTCCGCTAACACCAACTGCCGCTCCAACAACAAAGCAGCTTTGCACTTCCAATGCATTCTTCACCTGAGCTGCTTGTTCTTCAATCGTGTTGTACCTATGAATAACAGCCATCCCGCCTAAGCTAGACATTGTTGCAGCCATTTCCCACTCACTTACTGTGTCCATTGGAGAAGCGATAATAGGAATGGCTAGTTGCCGTCGAGAGTCTAAAGGCGTTGCTAGAGAGATCTCTTTTCTTGATGTGATGTCGGAGTATTGTGGTTCCAATAGAACATCACCAAATGCGATTGTTTGTTTATACATTTTTTTCCTTTAGTTTAGATTCTCGACATAACAGAAAGGTTGTGTGAAAACATATCATTAAACTCTTTCATCGGAAGAAAGAACATGTCATCATCTTGTTGTATAAGATTAATCTTTGAAAGAGAGCCGGCCCACAGCATGCTTAATAGTGCGTTGTCTGTTTCTGCCCCGCTCATGTATTTTAAATAAAATGAGTGATTTTTGTTAACAAGCAGTGTCATGTCTTTCCCGTTTGGCTCAACATCCAGCTCGCTTATGGGACCATCAGCATGCCAGTCAGCCAATTCGAAATTAAGAGAAATATCATCTCTTTTCATGGAGGTTTTTCTAGGCTTTTTATCCGAGCCACTCTTTCTTGGAGAGGCCTTTTGCCCTTCTGTTTCTTTTCTAGATACTTTTTCCCTGTCGGGAAGCCCCTTAAGCGCTTTTGTTAGTGCCTCCAGGCCGGCCACATGAGTTTGTGCATTTTGATATACTTTGTTGACTTCAAAACTTGGTTGTTTGTTACACGCAAGATATACAATATTTCGACACGGAATTACAATTTCGTTTTTTATATATTTTGCAAAATCCTCATTGATTAGCCTATTTGGGATCGTCGTACCATTTTTTGAGAATTTAATACCAATTAAATCTTGAGCAATCTGTGAGTCGACATTTAACTCTACAATCCAGCCAGTACTGTTTGTTGTTTTTGCATATAAGCCAAATGTCTTTCCGGAGAGAATCTCTCTGCCGTTTCTAATGACCGATATCCCCTGTTTGCCACTTCTCTTCCGATCTTCCTTCGAGCCCCCAGACCCTGTAGTTCTTGGAGGTTGATAAGTTGCTCGATAGGAAAAAGAGTATCCCACTCCAGTATTTGGATCTGTGAAAACCATCGATCGAAAACCCTTGTTATCGTTTCCTGAAAGCCGAACTGTTTTCTCATCGTTGAAATTACAAAAATCATATGAAACAATTGCTTTATCGTTACAAAAAATATTTAATTTGCCTTCATCTAGCATGACTCTATAGACTGTGCCAAGAGAATGTTCGATCTCCTGTTTAACAGTAGTCATTCTTTGGGTTACTCTATCTAATTTTGAAACAATTGATATCGTCCCACTATTCTTGTCCGTGCACAGTCCTAATAGCCGTTCGAAAACACCTTCTCCAAGTTCCGGCTTTAGTGTGGCCTCTTCTTGCTCAAGCTGTTTTCGAGTAAAATTACGCTGAGTGGTATAGGCGGCGCCTTGGATTTCAACAACATCCAAGTCCAGGCATGAAAGATTCACACTTGGTCGACCCTTTTGAGAAGAAAAAACAGCTAGTCTTTTCCCCGACGAAATAGCACCCGTGATCATGCCTAGGCCATAATTGCCTAAAGAGTTTTTTTGATAAAAGCGATCAGTACCTAGATCGAATGCCGCCTCTAGCTCTGTCTCATCCATACCGAGCCCATCATCTACGATGATAAAAGAGCCTAGCTTGCTAGTTGTCTTCTGTTTGCGCAAAAGTATTACATCAACATTTTTTGCGCCGGCATCAATAGAATTATCTACTAGTTCATTAATACAATCAGGAGTTGTGTAACCCGTATCTCTCAGTGTTCTAATGAGAAGTTTTACAGTATTGGTCTTAACCGGTACTTTTTTATACATTTTTTCCTCTAATCCAATCATGACCTTTCCAACATTGAGATAACCGGGCCACAAAGGCTTTGTTGTCCATTGTGACCGCCCCTAAATACAACAACCGCCGAAGGGAATGGTGCCGGATCATTTGTTTCGCCGCCACCAAACTTTAGACGCCCTCTCACAAAACGAATCTCATTTGCTTGCATAACATATT
>Ga0209756_1005011_pt1 | contig 10134 bp, 7 predicted proteins | sample ETNvirenome_6_85_FD_184071 | JGI IMG/M metagenome (GOLD analysis project Ga0209756, IMG submission 184071) | Marine viral communities from the Pacific Ocean - ETNP_6_85 (SPAdes) (version 3) | ecosystem: Environmental > Aquatic > Marine > Oceanic | place: Pacific Ocean | collected 2013-06-19
AAAAAACTTTACATCATATCCAGCATCATCTACACCAACAGTTAAATTACTAACGATTGTTACAGTATCACTTACAGGGTCTAAGATTAAATCTCCATCAGGAACTAATGTTAAATGTCCAACTGTTGCTCCATCATCTACTGTTGCTATTGTTGTTGCTCCTGAAGCTGCAACTGTAATACTAAATAAATCGGCAGCATCAGTATCATCGTATATTGTTAAACTTGTAGCATCACAATCAAATAAAAAATGAGAGTCATCACCATCTTTTATAGTTACCTGTCCGCTATCTGCATTTAATTCAATGTCTCCAGCTATATTTAAAGTTAAATGAGCTCCCAAGCCCCCAATACCATGCGATGTCTTAATTTCAGTGGCCCCATTAGCATTAACATCTATTGCAAAATAATCCAATATACTTGCAGGATTTAATATTGTTAAAACCCCAGTATCAGTATTTATTTTAACTCTTGCAACGTTTAAGCCCGCAGCACTTCTTTCTGTAAACCAAAATTCACCATCATGAGAAAGATTAAATGTAAGTTTGTCCGAATCAATACCAATGGTTGCATATTTATCTGAATCATAACTTAATTTTAATAAAGCTGCTGTTGCCTCCGTTTGCCAATTATCATCAAAATCTGTATCATATTTAATCTCAAGAGTTGAACCATTATATAATAATTTTGATTCTGCATCAACAGTACCAATGGATTGTCCAACAGTTAATAATTGATTTTCTGCTGTGCTGCTTATACTATCATGAGAATCATTCTCTGAATAATACCAAGTACCACCATTTGATTCACACGAGTCTTTATCAGAATACTGCCCTAATGAGCAATATGCTGTCTTATAGGCGATATTATCAAATGGAAGAGGTAAGTCTCCAACAACTTGTTCTCCTGTCCTATATTTAATGCTACCACCATCATTCACAACAAACCTATCGGCACTTCTTTCTGTATTAATCATCTTATTTACAGTAAGTTTATTTGTTGTTAATTCTCTTATTGATGTTTTTTCAAACCTATTAAGCTCTTGCATCTTGTTTGCAGCATACCACATGCCACCAGCTTTTGAGCACAAGAATACACCCTTACCATTAATTCTCGATATAACAATATCACCATCATTACCAAATGTTTTTGTGGGAAATGTATTTAAAACTCTGGTTCTTGAACCTTTTATATGCTGTAAATTAGGCATTATTTAGTGCTCTTTGTTCTATATACAATAGATATATCGTTAATTTCAAAATCTTCAGGAACAGCACTTCCAGATAGCTTTAATTGAAAAGAATATATATTATTAACATCTCCTGGAGTTGCAAATTTAAGTTCAGCTATTTTCCATTTAGCATCTGTTTCGTTTAAAGTACTTGAATCATAGCAATTTCCTCCCCCAGTAAATGTACTATCTGTAGAAAAGTCAACCTCTGTGAAATCCCCACTACCATTTATAGCTCCTTCTGCAGTTATTCCAGAGTCAGTTCCATCTGTTCCAACCTTATAAGTTATATAAACTTTATATATTTTCTTTCTATTGACTATATCGCCAAAAGTAAAATCTTTTGTTGAAAATTGAAAAACTTTAGATGAACCAGAGGCTGAAGATGTAGAGCCTGTTGCTAAAGGACTATTTTCCCATTTTTTAATTGAGTTATAAGATGAACCGCTTTGGAATCTATAATACAATAATTCTCCGTCAGTATCAGTAATCATATTTGACAATGCTCCAACATCCGACTCTACTATATTCCCTGATATTCCCCTATTATTAAAACACCAAGATTTTGTAGGGAAATGATATGTAATTGCTTCTGGGCTACTAACAGCTGCAACATTAGTGTCTGCTTGCCATCTAACAAGCAGTGTATCTCTAGATTGAATATAGCCGATAATACAAGCCCCATCATATGCACTAGTGCTGGCAAGCCAAAAATTATTTGTAATAGTAGCATAATCCGATGTTGAGGGTATTTTATTCTCAATCAAATTAGTCATTTCCTCACCATCATATAAATAACAACCCGTTTTATTCGCCCATACAATACCATGTGGTGTTTTTGTTACAGAGGCTTGATGTAATACCCCGACATTATCAAACGTATCTTCAAGAAATTCATAATCCCCCGATATATTAATAGCAAATACTTTTCTCTTTTTAAATTGTAATATTTTATCTTTATAGTAGGCTAAAGCTGTAATCTCATCACCATCATTAATTGCAACATCAACAAAGCTTGATGCTGGTAATATATTATATTTACCAATAGGAGACTTTAGCATTCTATCCCCATGTATAACACTCTCTTGCATAATATTCCCAACATACATTCTATTATTAGCAATAGTGGAGGTCTTATATCTTGCTGTTAGTTTATCATTGCTTACACCATCATCTTGAGATACCATTGTTTCGGATTCATAACTAGCAACTTCATTGAAATTTTTAAAATTATCTCTATCTAAAAACCATTCAATCTCTCCCAATGCATTTGGAATACTAGCATCAGCAGATTTAAATGATGTGTTTGAGTGAAATCTTCTTTTTTCATGGTCAAGATAACATTGTAAATACCATATTTCTGATTCAGTATCCCTCATATAAATTTTTGTTTTGATTGTAAAAATATCATCCAAAGAAGTTTTTTTCATCTTAAATGTAATTGCTGGAGCTTCTCCAGGCTTAATAAAAGCACTACCATCAGCATTTTCTCCCAATATTCCTGATGATGAAGATAAACACGATTCTTCTCCAAAAACATTAACACTTGTTGTTGCAATTTCAAAAATTCTATCAGCCCATCCAACGCCCTCAGATTCAGTACTTCCCCAAGAAAAATTAATTCCAACATTATTTTCTCCAAGCTCAATAACAGGGTCAACCTCTTGATTCCAAAACCCAATCTTAAATTCTTCGATTATATACCTAGAATAAAAACCAGTATGTTCTCCCGTTCCAGGAAGTAGTTCAGTCTCACTGCCAATTGGCCAACCGCCAGATTCAGAATATGTTGCATAAAGGGTATTCCATGCAGTACCTCCCCAACCTTCAATCTGACCATAGCATCCCCATCCAGCATGAATACCATAACCGCCATTTCCACTGGGTTCTACTCCACCATGGTCGACATATTCTGTCAATTTAATAAGGAGTGTATCATTATTGGTATTTATTGGTGTACCATCAATAGGGATTTCAATACTATCCTCAATATTCATAGTAACCTTCCAACATGCTCCTTCACCCCTAAAATCATGATAATATTCTAATATATGTGGGTTTTTTATCCCTCTATCTATATTAAGACTGGTCAATTTTCCCAATGAATCATATCTATCTGTAAAACCTAAGCATCCAGTAGCATTTCCAGTCCCTACCTTCCATATTGAACCTTCACCGTTTGGAAATTCAATCGAATTTCTAGCATTATCTCCTATCTTGCTTATATGTTCAGTATTAGATTTGAAATCCATATTATCAGCATTTATATGAGAAGCTAGTAAATCAGACCCTTGTTCAACCCCACCAAGAACTCCTACAGAAAAATCAAAAACAGGAGGAACCATATAATCGTAAAAAATATTGGCAGTAGACCACATAAGATATTCAGCTTTAAATTTTATATCAATAGATTTTATATTTTCGAAAGGATTATCTGGAAGAATAGGTATTTCTGTAAAATTAGTTAAATCACTAAAAGCTGATGGTTCTATTGCTAAACATACAGGATTCCTTAAATTATATGTAGGTAAAGAAGTATAATATTCATTATATTCTGGAGGGCCAATCCCCTTATTTACTAAAGCAGAATGAGTTGCATAATTATCACCCCCTATACCTTTATATCCAAGATTTCCAATAGTATAAGTTCCATCTTCATCGCCACCAAAATAACTATCTAAATATCCCTGGTCAAATTCAAGACCCATATCACTTAAATAAGTGTCATGATAAAATTGTGAATCTGGATTCAAAAGATGTTGATATTCCGATATTTCTGAATCTGTAGAATAACCATTAGAAGCAGACCATATTCTACCGCCAGGAGTAGTCTTAGTCAGTCGAGATTGGAAATATCTTGTAAGTAACCCTACGGGATTTACAACACCTGCAATATTATTCCCATTATAAGAAGTTGGGCCAAAACTATCTAATGGCCAATTCGTAGAACCACCTGATAAAGTAGCATCAGGGGCATCGTTTTCTCTAAGCTTATACCCTTCAAAATACTTATTAAAATATTTGTTACAATCAAAAATAGCACTAGAAATATTATCATCATCATTCTGTGATACTGATAATAAAGGAGGACTTATCATTGAATTACTTCTTTTAACCCATTTAGGAAAAACACTCATATTAGGAATGCTTCTTGTAGAATAATACACAAGTTTATTATCATTATTATTTAAAAAATTACCATCTGAAATCTTTAGCATTCCATTAATATAATTATAAACAGGTTTTACATTAGTTCCATTGAAACTTAAAAAATATTTATTCCAAGATGAAGATGAAGAAGTATGTGCTAAAATAGAGGATTCTTCGGCAGCATTGTCCATTAATAATGTAACAGTTTCCTTCGTTTCATTTGATGATATAAATGGCGAAGTAATTTTTATATTTTTTATATTTACATTTTGACTTTGACTATTCTCGCTACCACCATTCAAATCATTATTATCTATCCAACCATATTTTCCCGCATGTATTCTGAAAACCCAATCACTTACAGAACTATAATTATGTGGAACAGTAAATTTAAGACTGTATCTTGAATACCCTGTAACAGTATCTCTAAATGGATTATTTGTTTCTGGATTATTAAAAGACATATTACTTAAATCGAAGTAATTTTTATGTAAAGTTACACCATGAACAAAGAAATAATTGTCATTAACATTATTTACCACTGGTCTAAATTGAATCTTACAAGCAACAGTTGATGCAGAGGTAATACTGGCTGGAGTATTAAATTGTATATATGAAAAATTATCTGTATTTTCACTTAAAGGTATTTGATTAACCCATCTATAAACAGGAGTTGCTAGACCAGTTGTACATTGAAGACTTTTCTCAAAGAGCACATCCCCACTTGGGTCAAGAACTCTAACCTCAGCCCTCCCATGTGGATGCCTAGCACTATATAAAAAATTTAAAGCATAAGGTGTTAATTCATCAAGAGTTACTGTTTGACTTATCCAACCATCACCAGGCCCATTTATTCCTTGAATTGTTGTTGTTAATTTTAATGATGAGGCAAGACCATCATAACTTTCAGATGTAGAACCTATTGCTGCAGTTAAACCATGCACAGCTCCTTCATCATGATTAACTAAATCCCATTCTGTTAGTATAGTTGTTCTAAAGTCTCCATTATCAATATAATTTGAATCTTGTTTTGTAATATAACCAGAAGCAGTTCCATCACCATCTATTCCTTTTAACCAAGCATAAGACAACCCTTCATTCCCATTAGATATTAAAGATAACCCCGTCATATTAATACTTGCAACTGTTAATTCTATGGTATGACTTGTACTCCCAGGGTCAGTAAGAAGAATTGTATCGCCTATAACATATCCTTGTCCTGCTTTATCTGGAATTAATCTAACGGTATGATTGCCACTTCCATCTACAATAACATTAAATAAAGCTCCTGTGCCTTCTCCACTTGTACTTGTTGTTATAATCGATTTATGTGTTTTGTCAGCCTCCCAATTACCACTTACATTACTTTCTGAACTTACAAAAACCAAGACACCACTTGCACTTGCAGTTAAAGTTTTAATACTTCCTTTCGTATCAGCCACAGTTGTTGAATATAACTCAACCCATGGAACTTTATCTGCATATCCACCCCCAGTATATAAATCTGTATCATTAGGTATAGCAACTTCCGCTTTATCTAATTTAATTTGAGTTCCACTATCTACACTTGTACACATCCCAATAAAAGTTCCATCAGATTTATAAATACCCTTCCCTTTAATAAGGGCATCAGTTGCAGTTGTACCATCAACAGTCAAAGTAACTTCAGATGTGGATATAGCCACTTCACTTTCGTTTGAATTAATACCAGTATCTACAATTCCTTTGTCATCCCCATTAGAAACAGCATTATAATATCTTGTTGAAGCCTTGCAATCAAATGAAATCGTGTATTCATCCCCTGGTACTAACGATAATTTTGGTTCAAAATCCACATAACCCAAAGGATTTGATGTATTGGTACTAACATTACCAGATTTAGAAACAAGAGAATAGTCTTTAACCTCCTCTTCTATATAATCAAAATTATTTGTACCATCACCTAAGAAATCAGAACTTGGAGTCCATCTATATATAATATATTTAGATGGGGTTGCATCATCTTTATCATGAAGAGTTGTAGCAAAAGCCACAGAAGTAACAGTTCTTGAACTCCCAGTATAATCTGTAATTTTTCTTGATTCCCCTTTGCCAGTCCCAGAATAAATATAAATTATAAAATCATTATAAAAATCATCTACAGAAGAAGTATCAGTCTTATCTTCAAGCGTAAAAGAAGAAGTACTTGCATATGTAGCAATCGTGCCTGTTGTAATGCCTGTTTTAAAGTCACCATCTATTTCTGATAGAGAATAATCAGTTGTGAATTGAAATAAACCATGTCCTTTTTGAAAATTTGTGTTATCAAAATATTCCGTTGATATTGAATCTGCAGCCATACCAGAAACTCTGATGATACCATTTTTATCTACAACAGCATTCCAATTTTGAACAAACTGATTATCCTCGATATCTCTCGCATCAGAATAAGCATTCAAGCCTCCAGCAAAATTCGTAATTTGAAGAACTTGTTTAGGCATTATTTTTTAGGTTTAAATTTATCCATTAAAGGCTTTAAAACCATGTCTAATACCACGTCATCTGCTTTAGTTGGGCTCATCTTGATACATTTTTCTAATATCATGAATCCTAACAAAACCCATTCCCAGTTACTTGTTATCCATGCCATTTTACTTCTCCTTTTTCTCTAGTTTACTTTTAGATATTTTGCATCCACATTTCCTGCAACAGATATATTCTTGAGCAGGATGTGAGTCTTTCATTAAAATAGCTATATTCTTCTCCATATCTTCTATATACTCACCATACTTATTAACTGTTTTCTGTAAAGACTTCATTTGTTTATCTAATTCATTTGGCTTGTTAACATATTTATCAATTCTTTTTAAATCAATTTTATGCTTGACTGCTTTGATAATTCTTGTGGCTATTATTTTTGCTATCCATATTGGCATATTATCTCCTTATGCTACATCACCCAGTATTGCTGCGACTATGCATTGAACATTTCCTCCACCAACTGTTTGGTCTGGGTCTGCAGATATTGCATGTAAATCGCCAACTGTTGTATTTGGAAGTTTTGCAAACCAAGAGTCTCCAGAACTTATTTCAATAGCATTGGTAGAACCATGAGCAACAGTTGAACCATCAAGAACAAGCATTAAACTTTCATCTGTAGTTGAACTGCCATCCGTTGTTCCACTATTCTTTATAAATAAAAACTTTACTTTATCTGAAGTTGTTATATCAGAATTTGCTGTTCCTGTTGCAACCCCTGCACTATGAGCCAAAAACTTACCAGATATTAAATCAACACCACCTGTATTATGAGGAACATTAACAATACCATAAAACCATCTATCATTTGCATCAGCAGGAGTATATGAGAATGTTAAATCCTTTAATGTTGCCTGTATCTCATCAGGTAATATTACCGCTTTGATTGTCATTGTTGCTGCATCAGCCATTTAAAACCTCCAGTTTATCCCTGTTGATATATTATACTCTTCTCTTCCATAGTAGCTTTGATAAATACCCTCAATAAACACCCCAATATGCTCGCTTAGGTTGGTGCCAATCAGCATGCCAACGTCATATTGTATGTCATCTCCATTATACGCTTTATCTGTTAAACCAACAGAACATGGAAATGCATTGACCCATATATGGGAATAATAATTGTCATTCCCAAGTAAAACATCCAATCCTACCACTATGGAAGCTTCTGCTTGCCATTCTTTTTCTTTATTATCTTCATTATACATATCTACTACACTTTGATAATGATAATCATAAAATTCTTGGTCACTGCCTGCTACATAATTACCTTCTGGGTCTTCCCAATAATAACTGGTACCCTCATAATAATAAATCCAATATCCTTCTTCAGTATCAGGGTCTGTCTCAATCCAAACATAGTAATCATCAATAATCCCATTATCATTTAAATCGTTCTCAGGCACTTCAAAATCTTCATATCCATAATCCCAAGCAAGTTCAAACCAAATACCATCGTAATCCAATATTGCAGGATGTCCATATACTGGATGCCCTTTTACAGAACCACCCAATGTTATATTAACTTTATTTAAATTTAACCTAAATCTTGCGTCATAATCAGCAAATTGCAAATCACGACTTTCTTTGTGCATATATTTGAATTTTGTGATAAACGAGCTATTTGACCATTTAAGCCAATATTCTTGGTCTAGGTAGTCATAACCCCTATTACGAACAAAACTCGCTGAAAAAAGGTATTCTACGCCATTTATAGCCCCAATGATGGCTTTATCACTTAATGCTTCTTCATTTCCTTTATAAAACTTATCTCTTGATTGATAATCATATAAAGCCATTTTACGTATGCCAATATTATATATATAATCATCCTTAATATTTTGACTGCCATTTAAATATGGTGTATATATATTAGCAGCTCCATAAATAGTCGAATAATCAAAAAAATTACCGAAGAGTAAACCACAAGACGCAGCCACATATATAATATAGTTTTTAAGTCGTCCATTCATTAGAATCTTCCGCCCTTAGTTTTTTTCTCAACTTCTATAAGTCTTATTTCAAATGATTCAATCTTATCTACAATACTATCAAGCTTATCTTCAATACCTGATAAATCAACATCTGGTATATCTATCTTTTTGTTTTTTAACTTATTTAATTCGCTTTTAATATACTCTAAATCTGTTGCTAAAGGAGTTAACTGAGATGATAAAGTTTTAATCTCTGTAAATGTTTCTTTAAATTCGTTGAGTTGATAAGTAATAAGTTTTAAATCACCATTAGACTCTATGTTATCTACCTTATCTTTTAAGTGTGTATATTCCAATCTACTTGGACTATTAGCAGATTTTAGTTCTGATATAGAACCCATAATGCTAAAGTATGTTGCACAAGCAGAAACTATTATAGTTCCCATTGTGACAAGAAATTTTAAGTCAAATGTAAACTTGCTGTTCTCACCTATTTCTGTTGCCATTGGTTTCTTTACTCCTTCTTGATTCTTTTGTACTGCCTTAATAGCCTGATTAAGCTCTGTTCTAGTTATAAATCCTAAATCTAAGCAACATTTACCAAATTTATTACCTGTAATCTCATGCTCAAGTTCAGCTTTCTCTCGCTGCTTTTGAGTGATTTTATTAGATTTAAGTAAATAATCACCTATATTCATTAGACAGAAGCTACAATCATTTCTAAATTACATGAACCAGTATTTGCGTCAGCTTGAATATTTGTTAAATCTCCTAAAGCTGTATCGGAAGCAGCGTCAGCATCTTGAGTTGCATTAAAAATGTCTACCATACCTCCAGCATTATCAGCATTCAAAACAAAAGATTGCCCTGCATCAAGTTTAATAGCAACTTCATCATTATCTTGATTCCTAAATGTCAATGTAACAAAATTTGTACCATCCTGATTAGTAAATCTTATGTATCTGACATCAGCTGCGATATAATGTCCAGCTGAAGCAACAGCCGAACTAAATGTAGCTATTGTAGATTCAGCAGTTGTAATAGTTAAAATCCTTTTTGATATTTCGGTTATACCCGTAAATGTTTTAATATTAGTTCCGCCAAATTGTTGCCCATTCAACGTGATATCTTCTGTATGTGTTACTGTTAAGTTTGCCATCTTTCTCCTTATTTCCCTTCAATCAACTCACCCCATAACGAGGTTCGTCCTTTTATTATTTCTACCACTTCTACTTTGTAATTTCCATTCTGGAAAAAATCAATGATTGCAAAAGCATGATTCCAATTAGTGAGATTACCTCTT
>Ga0209756_1005012_pt1 | contig 10132 bp, 10 predicted proteins | sample ETNvirenome_6_85_FD_184071 | JGI IMG/M metagenome (GOLD analysis project Ga0209756, IMG submission 184071) | Marine viral communities from the Pacific Ocean - ETNP_6_85 (SPAdes) (version 3) | ecosystem: Environmental > Aquatic > Marine > Oceanic | place: Pacific Ocean | collected 2013-06-19
AAACATTAGGTATATTTTGTTCTACCTGTACTTTATTAAAATAGGTCTTAGTACTCCTATCTAATATTATTTCGTTTAAAGTACTAGGTCGGTACTTTTCACACCAGATATCAGAAATTGTCATTTTCCAGTTGACCCGAACCCACCTTCTCCTCTTTCAGTATTGTCGATCTCGTTTGTCTCTGTAATATTTGCTGTAATATGTGGATATAATATTAATTGAGCGACTCGGCTACCTTTGTTTAAAGTTACATTTGCGTCGCTAAAATTATACAATTTAATTCCAAGATCTCCTCTATAACCATTATCAATAATACCTAAATGAGGTTGGAGATTATGTTTAAACCCTAGTCCACTTCTAGGTTCTACTCTAAACCAATATCCTGGTGTAATATATGCTAATGTTAGACCTACAGGCACAACTACAGACCCTCGACCTGGTACTATAGCTTCCTCTACGCTATACACATCATATCCAGAATCACTGGCATGAGCTCTATGTGGTAGTTTGGCGTCGGGATGAGTTTTTACTACTTTGAGTTCAATCCCATTATAAGATATATTTGTATTAGTAGCAGTATTAGCAGCACATGTTGTAAATGCCTCGTACTGTAGTGGTTGAAAATCCTCCATACAGTAAATATAGTATATAATTTAGATTTTTCAAGTAAATACTTTTATGGATAATATTGATCCTTCTGATTTAATATCACAATTAAAAACTGTACCTAAAGCTAGTAAGCAATTAACACAGCAGTCTGAAAGATTTAACATTTCTAAAGAAGAAGTTGAAGATTTTATTATACAAAAATCATCTAAATTAATTCAAGATTCTTTAGAGTTAATAGATAATATGAAAGAAGTAGTTCATCATATGCCTGAAGCTGAAAATGTTTCTTCTCTTGCCGAACTTATTAAAGCATCTACTGGAGCTATAGAAACATTGAATAAGTTAGTAGTACAAGATAAAAAATCTAATACTACAATACAAGCGAAACAATTAGATATTGATTCTAAAAAAGAACTTCAATCTGCAGATCAACACCATGCATTAATGTTAAGCAGAGAGGAAGTTCTTGATCGGTTGTTAAAAAAGGCAAATGTTATTGAGGTTGATAAAGTAGAAACTAAGACCTAATATCGTCCATAGTAAATGTTCGCCATGAATCTTGAATTGCATTCATTAGATCGTCTACTTCTTGTTCTGTGTTTTCTACTTCAAGAGTATGCACAACGGGTATAGCCTCTTGTTTATTAGCTATTTTATTACATGTTAACCAATATAAAACTTTATATGCTCCGCCTAATAATCTTCCTACTTCTATCATAATGTCACTATGTATTTCTCCTAGACGTCGGAGGTGTATGTAATCAGTAACAAGATTAGTTCCATGCGCAAGATTAGGCTGACCATCACCACCATAAATAACTTGTTGCATATTACGTCCAAAAATAGCTTCAGTTCGTTTACTCAATCCTAAAATATTTTTACGAGTATCAAAATCTAATTTATCATCTATTATACTATTATACGGAAATGGAGTATAAGTAGGATCAGTAGGTGCATCAGGTGTTGGATCAAATTCATCTGCATAGTGCATGTCTCTACGATGTGGGGTAAGATATTGAGAGAATAATAAACCAACACTTTCTGATATAGTTTGAAGTATAGTATCTTCTATATTAGGTAATCTCTCTTCTAATAATTCTTTTACTTTAGGATGAGTTTTACGGTATTTATCTAACCACCATGCAACAAATTCTCCACTACTATCTATATCTGCTATATCAACTGGGTTCGCATTTGATAGATTTTCCCAAAAATCGACCTCAGCTGTTATTGGATCGTTTTTATATTTTATACTATCGTATTGTCTTGCTAGATTAAGAAAATCTATATATTGCGAGTCTAATGAATTACTATCCAAAAGATTACTATCCACTATAGCTGGTATACCTGTTTTTAATGGAATTGCGCTCATACCTTTTCTTTATCTAATTTACTACAAGCTAAAAATGAATTAAATCCACCATCTGTTAATGTAGTTGTATTCTGCAAAATAAACCAAAGACCTGCAGCAGATCTCATAAATTTATTTATTGGTTTACCGCTTAATTCTATACCTATAAATTTCCCTCCAGTTGGTGATAAATTCCCTGGTATATTAAATGTAATTTTATCTGCATTGTCTATAATTTTTTGCTGTAGTTTTGTTTTACTGAGATATTGATCACTGGACGATGTTGATGATATTGAAGTAGTATGACGATTAGCAGCAGTACCAATACTTTGTTCATTGTTTAATTGTCTAGTTTCAGCATCTGGCCAATGCTTTGTCATATTATTAAAGGATGTATTGATACTATTCATTGATCCTGCATTATTATATATGTTAAATTCTTTAGATTTAGGATTATACGATGATATAGTATGATTTACTATTATATTAGTCCCTGCGGTGGGTTGTTTTGGGTAAAATGTTACATCCTTAATATGTACAGGTATTAGTAATAATCCTTGCCTACTAAAATAAGAATCAGCTTCTCTTTTACTATAATTTACTCTTATATCATCTGTTTGTATTCTTATAGATGCGGCAGGGACTCGAGCAGCAGTTTCAAATAACGTAGTTAATGATATTAATTTAAACTTACCGTTTGATTTAAGTAATAGTCCACCATCATTATCGTTCATAGAAACATATTGATTCATTAAATCAGACAAGGCATTGATTGGTGATTGGTTTCGCTTAAGTGTATATTCAACTGTTGTAATACTGGGGTGCCATGGGCTTCCGATTACTGATTCTCCTTCAATAACCATTGTCTCAAGTGTACCTGGTAATCCACCGGAATAAAATTCGCCCCACCCATGTGAAGATCTCTTCCATGATACTTTAGTTTTATCACAAAATGTACTTATTAAGTCTAGTATCGCATCACTTACTTTAACTTTTTTTTGTTCACTACTTAAGTACGAGGCAGCTAGTGAAGGAATATTGAGCATTTCATTTGTTGACCAGGGTTGCTTTGTATGTGATAATGCTCCATAATGTAGATCAGCAAAATAATAGTTTAACATTTGATTGTTTTTTGATGTATCTACACTCAGCCCACTTAAGATAAAAATCTTATCAACGAGCACCATTCGCTGACATCTAGTAAGAGCGCTTTGCTGACTAATGTGTATTTTAATAATATCTGTCCCTGTACCAGGTGTATATTCATCTACATTAAAACTATTTTGTTGAGATTGGTTTTTTAGTTGAAGGTGTCCTGTTACAAATGGTGATTTATAAAGTGATTCAAAAGTAAGATTATTAAATAGTTGCTTTGTTATAGTTTGTACTCGTTGTGTTTCAGGGTTTATAATTTTTATAGATATAAAGAAGTCTGTTCCGTTTGCAGAAATTTGAAACGTTCCTTGTAATTCACTTTGATCTGATAAAGTGGATGTTTTTGCTATTGTCATTTTAGTTGGCGAGTTATTTCAGACAGTATTCTGCTAACAAGTGTCGGTTTAATTATTTTATATGTTTTACCTATTACTGGATTAAGTGTTGGATTTTTTATACCGTTAGCAATACATATTAACCACCATAGATTTTGATCTCCATATGTATTATGCGCAAATGTAGTCCACGGTATAGAAGCTGTTACATATTGTTCGAAATAAATATCTGAAGCCATATCTGTAGGAATAACTATTTGTTTTATAATATTGTAAAAATAATACTTATTATCCGCTATAGCTATTTTGAACATATTTTCATATCGAGTATCTTCAATTGGAAATAATTGTCTTACTTTATCATGTGTTACTTGTAGATCTTTTATCATGGTTTTGGTAATAATGATGTAGGTGACCCTCCAATAGTATCAGCCATTGGATCTGCTATCGTAGGTATATTATTATGGAATGGTTTTTCTTCTCCGTTTTCTTCTATAGAACTTGTTATAGGATTTCTAATACTGTCATACATTATATTTTTAGTTTCAGGTATGAGACTAGTTAGTGTAAGCTGTACTTCGTATCCTTCAGGTATAATAACTGTTGATGCAGCATCACCGTCACCTACAACTACTTTCTTTGGTCTTCTTGCACCGATAAAATTAACATTGAGTTTACTTAAATAACTCCATCTATAATTAAACACCCCCGGTAATGAAGCTTGATATATAACAGGAGGAGTTAGAGCAGAGTGAGTAATTCTATTTGGTAAGTTTTGATATAATAATAGATATATTAATCTAAAGTTTTTTTCATAATGAGATTCTCCGTCTATTACAGTATTATCAAGAAAGAAGTTTATATCATGACTAGGCCCAGAATCTGGATAATCATATGTCTTTGCAATATCAACGCCGGTTGCTGGTGAAGCGATTTTTAAAAAATCAGATATTCTATTAATAGTACTAGTCGCGAATCCGGTTCCAGTACTCCAGTTGTTTGAAATTTGTTTATAATTATCTTCAAGGTAAGGCATACGATACATAAACCTTGTTGGTATTACACCGTAAAGGTTCTCATATTCTCGCATATAGGCTGGAAAATTAAATTTAGTGGTACCGAGAGCCCCGGCTCTAAAGGCGTCTATTTTATCTTTAAAGTTCGTCATATTACTGGTAAGATTGCCTACTAAATCGAGAAACTCTGGAGTACCGATAAGATTTGCGATCCAACTAGGCCCAGCTTCTTGAATAGGTTGCTGTGTTATTTCGAGATCGAGTCCGGACTCGATAGTGCCGGTGGCTCCTTCCGGCGATAATTCTCCTTCGGGTGTTACGTTTTCAGGTTTATTTGGTCCAAATGTTGATTGTAGGGCTGAGTTAAGTTGAGAAGCAATACCAGTTTTACTAGCAATCTGATTCAATAAAGTTGATACATTATGAAAAAACGATGGAGAAATTACAAGCATCTCTTTTAAAGAAATTGTAGGTGTGATATCACCAATAACGTCCTTTACAGTAGACTTGGTCCATCTAAATTGTTTTACTATATTGATGTCCTGAATTCCAGCGCCTACTGGAACAGGAACATCAGCTGCAGACCGAGATATTCGGTTCTTCTTGAGTACGGTTTGTATCGCCTGTGTGGTAATATCTCCTGCCATATTCGGACAAGTTGGCGGTGCAAATTTAAATAGTTTATTATTAATACTCATATAATTTTAATCGTTGTTTTTGAAAAATTCACTCATCTGGTTTTCCCATAGTCTAGGATCTTTTGCGTCATTAATAATAATAATATTCGGTTTTTCATTTGCTCTCCAATTTCGGTTTTGTAATTCAGTTAGTCTAGGATCATTTTGTAACATAAATAAAGTCTGGTTAGCGACCTCTTCGCCTATTTTGCCGGGTATATTATAATTTATAGTGGCCTGGGCGGCTTCTGCGGCGTTGACCTTACCAGCATCCAACAGCATTTTCCAATCTGCAGCTCGTTGATTTGCTCCTTGTAATCCAGGACCATATCCCGATGTTTCGAGTCCGATAAATCCTCCGTGTTGAAATTTTCTTTTATCTTGGATGAGTTTTACTCTGGCGGCCGATTCCTGTAGTTGTTTTTTAGTATCAGGATCTATCAATGTTTCCATAGAAGGGGTAGCATCGTATTTTGATCCTAAGAATTGTTTACCAGTTTGTATTTCGCCTTTCCAGTTTGCTGCCTTACGAGCGGTATCTCCCTTTTTTCCAGCGGCTCTAGGTAATATTACATGATTATAATAATTAATTAATTGTTGAGGAGTACCAGAATGGAATAATTCCTCATGTGTCCATTTATGTCCAACGAATTGCATACCGTCGCTTGCTTTCAGTATTTTGTCAACCGTGCGAGCTTTACCGTGTTGCGCCACCATATGAGAGCCGCCAAGCCCTTCTGCTATTTTTTTCCTAAAGCCTTCTTTGTTTCGAAGCCGCTTCTTAAGGTCGGCGTGAATGAACCTTGGAATCTCTTCTGCAGGATGGAGTTCTTCGAATTTTTCCCTACTTATCCACTTGCCTTGTTCGTCTTTTACTTTCCATGTTTCTATTTTACCTGCGCGGATGTCACTTGGCAGTGTCCAGTATTTATGGTATTCAGGATCTTGGGCAAGATATAAATTCTTATATAGTTCATTTTGTTTTTCTAATGCACTTTGAATTTCTGGGTCATACCACCAGTCGAACACAAATGGAGCCAGCAGATATATTACTTCGCCAATTGTGAGGGTGGCCGTGATCGCCGCACCGGGACCGGAACTGACGATCATCACAATTCTTGAGGCCGCCCACGTTGCAGCTCGGCGCGCCATGCTTTTGGAAGCCCCTTTTTTAATTGCTGATGCTGCTGTTTTAACAAACGCCTTTTCGGCCTTTTTCTTGACAGGGTCCGGGATCTTTGGCAATCCGGGCGCTCGAGCGGTTGCTGCTCGTTGCGCCATAATTTCAGCCTGTGTCATCCCTAACTCGGCGGATGCTGCTGATGTCGCGACGGGGACTGCTGCGGACCCGCCCATTCCCATTCCTCGTGCAGCCCATGCACCACCTCTCCAAACACCTCTACCTAATCTGTAAGGATCTCGAACTAGATTTTGTGCGGATCGGATTGGGTGGAGCGGGTTTGCATATCGACCAACCGCCGCAACACCGCCTAGTCCCATAGCCGTAGTACCTGGGTTCTCCCATGCTTTATTGCCCAACCAGCCCATACCTTTTTTAGCACTCTCCCATAAACCACCGGGGACTGTTCCTAATCCTTCTACTATTGATCGTTTAAATGCCTCTTGATTCATAAACGCTAAAGCTAGTAATCCTAGCGGTAGCTTGTTCTTGTTTAGTTTATGCATCATATACCCAGCAGCGCCAATGCCGCCTAGTCCCATAGCCGTTAATCCTCCACCTCCACCGCGTGGTTTATCAACCCACCTATCAAATATATTTGGTCTCTTGCCTCCGTCCGCGTCGCTGGTGTCACCTCCTAAGCGCCGCTTACCTGTATCAAATTTTTTTAAAAGTTTATTTTGAGTTGTTGATATTGTATTTGTAGTCCGTATTAAACTCGATACATTACCTAAATGCTCTTCCATTTTCTCAAGTAGACCTTCAGACTTACTTGTTTTTGTATTAAGTTCCCCGACTTTAGTATCAAGAGTATCTACTACTTTTTTTAGTGGCTCTACCGACACCATTGCCTCTATTTTCTCTAACAAGGTAGATGTAACACCCTCAGAGTTTTTAGCGACAGTATCTGAGTTATCGACAAGTTTGTTAAGAGCGCTTATAAATGCCGCGTTATCCATAGATATAATTATTTAATTGATAAATCAATAAAAAGAAGTTATATCTGCTTCAAGTTCTCGAATAGCGGTAACAGTTTGTAATGTATCAGTAACAATAGTAGTAATTTGATTAAGATGAGTTATATTAAGAAGCTCAAATAAATCATAGAATTCTTGTATAGATAATTTATCTATAAGAAATTCTTGTTTGTCTATTTTCATAGAACGAACAAATCGAAAAACATCGAAGAATATTATAGATAAATGACCTATTTTATCAGCTGGTTGCTCTAATAAAAACTCTAACATTTTATTTTCTAATGTTATATTAGATTGTGCAAATTGTACAGTTATTGATATATCATTCAAGGAAAGTTCAGTTTTTAAATCTTTTAATTTATCAATTGCATCTAGATTTACACCCTCAACAGTTAAAGAGTTGATATCTGCTAGCCAAAAATGAATAAGAGATAATTTATCTTTATATGTAAATGTATGGTTTTTAGATAAGGAAACTATATGTTGATTTATATAATAAATATACTTTAATATTGCTAGATGATTATTTTCACTATCTTCTAATTCTCTATGTAAGGAGGATTGAAAATTAACATTTAATTTATTAATTGTAATTTCACCGCTATCAGGTAAAGTAATTTTAGATACGCATATATCTTTAAATTTAGAAATTAAGTCATTCATTTTTATTTGTCTGTTTCATTATCTTTTGAATAATTTTTAAATAATCATCTATTCTATTATTTGATGTATGATTGAAATCTTGATATGTAAAATTATATTGCTTCATTAAAAGTAATTGTTGTTCTAGTAATGTTGTATAATTTTGCACAAAACACAAGTATATTATATGAATAATTAGTTGCTTGTCATAGATAAATCTACTATTATATTTAGAATTTACATGGTAAATATATGTTTTTTCTAATTTGTTTATATATTTTTCAATATGTGGTGTACATTTTTTAACTAAAAAAAGTGGTATATTATTATATTCTTCTAGGTCAAATGATGTATTTTTATGTTGTATTCGTTTAATACATGAGACTGGTAAAGGTACTTCAACTTTAGGGTATCCTATAGTTATGTGATAATCATCTACCGGGTAGATTCTTTCTTCATAAACAGGTAGATTTTTAAGGAAGTTATTCTTATAAATTATTAGTTCTTTTTTTTCTATTTCTAGTTTTATACAATCAGTATCTTTTACAAATCTTTCATTTATGCATTGTTTAAAAAAATCTATAATATTATTACTAGGTATTTTTTTAGTAACGAATGATAATATTTGGTCATGTTGTTTATCTTGATAAAGTTTAGAAATATGTATTACGTCGTTGTAACTTATCATGGATCTTTATCCGGCGGTTTTGTCGTTGTCGGTATAACATACTTAACTCCGGGCTCCCTCCTAGGACGAGGTCCGGTCTCTCCGGTGATCACGAGTCTCCCTTCCTCGAGAGACTCCTGCGCATTTTGGATACTTTTGTCAAGTTTCTTTTGAAGTTTACTGAAGGTACCACCACCAGCGGATGGCAAAGGTGGCGTCGACGGTGGTGGCTGCTTGCGCGCGGCATCCTCAGCCGCTTTAAATGCTTGATCCTCTATCCACTTCTCTTGATGTGCAGCCTCATCTTTCGGGAAACTTTGCGGTGGAACGAACGGGGTAGGACCATCAAAGCCTGGAGTTTCTGAAACCGGTGGAGGAGTTGTATATATCGGTTGTGGACCAGTAAAGTCGTAAGTTGAGCCATCTTCGCTTTCTCCTTGTAAAGCTTCGCGTGGTATCTCATTTCTTAAGAGAATTTCATCCGCTCTTCGTGATTCCTCTAGCCCGGTAACTTCTTCATGTATTCGGCCATGCTCTCCAATAATTCGATGACCTGCTCCTACGTTACCACCAAATCCTTGTCCATCGTAATCATCTGAGTATTCAGGTCGCTCAGGTGCGACCTCGTCACCAGGTATTGCATCCGGGAGGACTGGCACCCGAACATCATATTTAGAAAACCGGAAGCCGACAGCTATAGAACCTAATTCTACGTCTCCGTTATACTGTGCGACATTTGCTGATTTTATTGTATATGGAATACAATCTTTATATGTATATATTTTTGTAATTACTGGGGCGCTATTTATTGTGAACATTTCTCTTGTAGAAAAGCCAGGGCCTATAGGTTTAGTTGATGGTGGTTTTCCTTTGAGATGAGATTTTTGTTTTGATAGAAAATATATTGAAATATCTGTTGATAATAGTGGGTCACCTATATTACCATATACACTATATAATTGAATCCATGATCTAAATATACTATCTATAATACTTACATTTGTTTCAGAGAACTGTATATCTAAATCGTTATCAGGATACTCTCTTGATTCCATAAATGGACCAACTGGTAATATTCCATTAATTAGTGTACCTCTATTATTTACACTTGTAGTTTCTGTAGTAAGATCAATTCCAGTGGCCAAGAACATCCAATTATTTCCACCACCAAAAAAAGGCTCAAAGATGGACTTTGTAACAATATCTAACCCGGTTGAAACTGCACTGCCTGGTCGTATACCTAATGCATTTACTTTGTCTTCTTTGAGAACATGACTTGGTAATGAGTCTATATTAACTAGAAAGAAATTTTGTGCGGCAGGAAATGTTGCAAAATCTGATAATAGTTCATAGAACTTTTGTCTAATGTCTCTTGCACCAGAGTTCTGCAGAACGGCCATGTAAATATTTAAGGCAATTAACCTAATACGGCCCCAGCTAATTTACCAATAGCATTAACAGTACCACGTATGGCAGGATCTCTCCTAAAGAATTGATATGCCATAGTAATAGTTACTGTAGC
>Ga0209756_1005019_pt1 | contig 10122 bp, 9 predicted proteins | sample ETNvirenome_6_85_FD_184071 | JGI IMG/M metagenome (GOLD analysis project Ga0209756, IMG submission 184071) | Marine viral communities from the Pacific Ocean - ETNP_6_85 (SPAdes) (version 3) | ecosystem: Environmental > Aquatic > Marine > Oceanic | place: Pacific Ocean | collected 2013-06-19
CCGACTCTCTGGATAGAACGGGTAATCTTCCAGCATTTGTGGCTGGGCAGCGTCTCCCATTCCACCCGCAGGGCCTGGCTGACCTTGAGGCGGTGGCTGGACGGGGGCTGGCGGCTCCTCTGCTTCTGCCTGCCCGTACTGCATCCCTCGGTCCTTCTGCACGTCCCAAGCGAAGAACTTCATGATGATGTCGTCGCGGAGCTCAAGGTCACCCATGGCGAGGTCTGCAGCCATCTTTGTCATCTGCGTGGGCGTCATGGCCCCAGACTCCATCATGTCTCTCATCATCCTGGCCTTCTTCCCAGACACGCTCTCGTCCTTGGACAGGTCTGGGGTGTCGATGGCGTGCTTCTCTGCCCGAAGGGAGGCGCGGAACCGAATCTTCTCCTCGTCCGACAGCCCCGCCATCATTGTCTCTATTGGGCCCTTGGCCGCAGGCTTGCCATAGTAGATCTCGGCCTGCCTGCGCTTCACGTCCTCTTCTCTGTAGGTCGTGGAAATGCCCTCCCTCTTCGCTTTTAGCCTGACAATCTCGGCCTGCGCCTGGGCGTACTTGGCTTGCCGCTTCTGCAGTTGTTCCGGCGTGAGTTCCTCGTCTGAAATGGCTGCTGCCGCAGCAGACTCGGCGGTAAAGTTTCCATACGCATCCTTGAAGACATCAACGTATGCCTTCCTGTCTTCAGCCATCGCTTGGTCGAGCACCTTTCTGGTGAGGTGCCCCTCGGTTAGGCCCACCTGCTCATACCACGCGCTCTGCGCGACCGCCCTGGCGACCTCCTCTCTGGTTATTGCCGCGCCATGCGACGTGGCCTTGTAGTAAATGGTGTCCACAAGGTCTACACCCTCTTTCCACAACTGCTGCATCCCGAGCTTCCCCTTGCCCATGCTTTGGCGGGTGTCTGGGTGGCCCATCACTTCTTCGATTCTTTTTATGAGGTCGCCCTCCCACGCGCCCCCAGATGTCATCGTCCCAACAATGGGGGTCGTGGCTGCGCCCATGATCTCGCTGGCCTCGATGTCCACCCTGGCTAAGGCAAGACCAAGGCCCTGGCTGTTCCACCGCTTGTTGTAGTTGTCCCTGGCCTTGTTGAACTGGTCACCAAGGACCTTACCCCTCTCGGTTTCTGCCTTATAGACCTCCAGTGATCGGTCCAAGTCGGCTGCGGACGCGACTCCGCTGTAGCTTGCCGCCAACGACTGCTGCCTCTCAAGCTCTGCGTTTATCCAGCCGAGCCGCACCTTGTTGTCGGCCATCAAGGAGTCCATGTCGCGCAGGGCGACAGCATAGGATCTTTCGATTCGGTCAAGATGGCCCGTCTGGTACAGGTCCGTGAAAAAGTCAGCGTTGGTTGTCATCCTTTACTCCTACCCGCCAACCTGAAGGCCCCGCATGGCCTCCATTCGCCGTTGGGCGTTTTCAATATCTGCCTCGGTCCACTGGGGGCTGCCATATAGACCTCCAGTGGTCAGTCCATATGGCATTTGGGACCGCTCGTATTGGGCCCGAACAGAGGCATCGAGTTGGTCGTATACGCCAGCACGCTTGGCGGCCCTTGCAATCTCCTCCACCGTTCTGTCGCCCATTCCCTCAACATTGTGCGCCTCGGCCAGCCGCGCTTTTTCCTCGTCCAACAGAAGCTGCTGGTCCTTCCACGACTTGTGCGCAGCCGCCGCGTATCCGAGCTTCTCGGCCCCACCCAAAACGGCCATCACCTGCTCTCGTCGCTTCTCTTGCTTGAGGTCTCGAAGCCGCTGTTCTTCTTCCTCTTCCTGAAGCTCTTTGCGTCGGCGCTCTTCGATGAACTTCATTTGGGGAATCTCAAGGGACCTGGCCATCCGCTCCTCGGAACCCTGTGTTCCCCTGGCGACGGCCCCGAATAGGCCCTGGGCGGCGAACGGGGTAAACCTCCTGCGCCTCTCCTCCTCCTCTTCTGAGGCGGCAACCTTAACCGGGTCGAGCATCTCACCAGACAGGGCCCTTAGCCCCTCCTCCGACTCCACCGTGAGTCCGGCCTGCTCGAGCTCTTTGAGGCGCTCCTTATCCGTCTCGCCAAAGGTTCCCTGGGCCGCCACGAGACCACCGGTTGCCGATGCTCCCGCCATAATCGCTGCGATTGCCGCCGCTGAAAGTCCCGCCATGCTGTCTCCCTAAATGTAGAAGCCTTCAAAAGAAACACCCCAAGCCACGAGCTGGAGCTTGGCGATCCCCTTCGTCGTACTGCTGGCAAGCCCAAGCGAGTAGGTGCCTGGGGCTGTGATGTGTCGTAACGAGGTGGAGCCCATCATTCTGCTTTGTTGGGACCGGACGGTCGTATTGTCGTGAACACCTTCTTCTAGGGAGTCGGCATCAAATCCTGCAACGAGCTCATCTTGGAACCTTTGTCTCGTTCTTCCCTCGTAGTTGTCTGGGGTGTCCCAATAAACGAAGAAGTTTGATTTCCCACCCGTGTTTGTTGTGTCTCCATCTGGCTCCATGAACGACACCGCCCACCAATGAAACAAAACCGTCATTGGCCTACGAACTTCGATGTCCACCGTGGTCATTGGAACGTGAGCGTACTGGTTGGTGCCTACAACCCCCGTATTGGCATGGCTCGCGTAAGTGAACCGGCCACCCGCATACGAGCGGACGTGCCCACCAAAACAACCCGAGACAAAGTGCGCCCTGTTGATGATGGGGTCATACTGCCCACGCATGAGTTGGTTGACCCCAACCCAGGCGGCTGGACCCGTTCCCAGGCTCTCCAGCGCTGACTCATCAAGGCTGGCAAGGTAGTTCTTCAGGTCGTCCAGGTTCCCCTGCACGTCTGCGGCCAGAACTATCTCGCCGCCAGACCAGACCTTTGATGGTGTGAAAGCCGCCATCAGCCCCCCAGGTCCTTCATCTGCAGGGTGGTCATGCTTATCTGGCCGACGTTAACGCTGTTAGCGTCATCCCAGTCGCCATCCCTGTAAAACCGGCTTCCGGCATCGCCCCCACCAGCCTTAAACAGACCGTCGATAACAAGCCTGAGTCCACTCACCGTCACGGTGGACCCCGGATTCTTGTAGTACCAAGCAGACCGATACCCGGTGTCGAGCGTGTTCAGCCTCAAGCCGCCCGCAGTGGCGCTCCCGTTAAACGCCTCTTTGTTTGTGGCCCACTCGTGGGGAATAACCATGGTCCCGTGACTGCTGTTGGAGTCTTTCACATATGTTGGGTCGCTTGTGAATGACGCCTGGTTTGGCACCTCGGTCCAGCCCGAACCAATGTCCCACTGCAACCAAACAAGCCAAAAGGCCGGAAAGTCTATGGTTGAATATGGATACGGCACGTCCGCTGTGGTGTCAATGCTGGACTGTCGCGTCAGAACCTCGAGTTCCCAGTAGACCCGCAGGGTGTCCCCATACGCAAACGACAGGGGTGAAGACGAAAGGTCCAGCGTGCTCGCCGGGCTGGTTGTGGGAGCAAAGGCTGGACCCGGATTTGTATGAGACAGGGCACGAACATTGCTCGCGGCGCTGTGGGTGTAGTTTTCGCTCTTGATTTCGCCACTGGCTAATATCCCCGTGCCCTTATTCCACGGCGCCTGCCAACACTCGTTGGACATTGTCCCGTAGCCCTTCAGGATGTAGTCCTGGGCTCCGCTGGTGCTGTCGGTGAAGACAAGATGAGGCTGGTCAACGGACTCGTTGCGAAAGTTGTCTTGGTTGAGATGGCCCGACGTAACCTCGGTGATGTCGCTGAACTTCTCGTTCAGGTCATCGGTGGTAATCGTCGTGCCGCGAATCGGGCTCTTGTTGTCAGCTCGAGCCATCAGCGCCACCTTCCAATAGCGAGTAGTTGCCCGCCCCCATAGTACATGACGGGGTCATCTTTCTCGGTGTAGACGTTGTCGATGTCCATTGGTGGCGTGACCCGGTACTCAATGCCAACGTCCGCGTTCCCGCCGACTATTGGGAAGTCACATGCAAGGAAGTAGTTGAAGGCCGGGTGGTAGCACGGCGCCCCCTCACAAACGACGCTGTTGTTGTAGAGAATCCGAAACTCCACAAACCTCGGGTTGTAAACGTCGTCGTACTTTGTGATCGAGGTCCAGCACTTAAACTCCAAGTGCATCATTCCCTCAAACAGCCCAGAAAGAGAAATCTTCGCCGCTGGGTAGAAGCCGCCCGAATAGCTCTCGTAGGTCAGCCCGCTGAACTGACGATAAACCGAACTCCCGTTTGTGCTTGGTGCCGCAAACTCCACGTCTTCAACAAACACCCTGCAGAAGGCATGGTCCTTGACCATGTCGTGGGCCACCGCCCCAACGGGAATGCTTGTCCTGTCGATGCCGCCGTTTACCCAGCCCTTGATCTGGTCATACTCTCGGTTGAACCCGTCAGCCGTAGGTAGGTTCTTCGACCTCTGCTCTCGCTCTGTCCAGCGCTTAGCCATCAGACCCTCTTGCCCTTGATAATCTTGGTTCCTTCTGGGGACGTGAGCTCAATGGCGTACCCAACCAAAACCATGTCGTTGGCCGTCTCGACCTCGAACTGGAAGCAGGAGCACGCCCCTTGGCTCACGGGGTATCGAATCTCGGTAAGCCGCTCTTCTTCCCAAAGACCCAAATCTGTCTTGACCGAATCGTAGACCCCCTGGTCTGTGGCGTCTGGGGTCTGTGGCCTTGCTGCCGGGGCCGCCACCCCCACGTAGTCGTAGTCTTTGAAGTGGGTCATGGGGATGGTGTTGTCACCCTCGGTCAGGGCGTAGAGGTAGACGTAGTGGACCTTTTTCTTCTTGTTGGGGTCTCCAAAGTCGTGCCACTTCGACCTGTACTTACTGGTGGGCGGGCCCTGTGAAACGAGGCTTGTGGTTCCCTGCTGGGTGGACTGGTCGTCATAAACCACAGACTCGCCCATGTTTCTGCGCCCACTGATGACGAACAGACCGGCCTGACCAGAGCTGCCGGTATGGCCATCGACGTGGCCAAACACGATGTCGCCATCGAAGGTGGTAGACAGGGCTCCAACCGGGAAGTTCTCACGCACCGACCACGCCATCTTGTCGAGGTGCAGAACGATGCCCAGGTTGGGGCGGTCGTGTCCGTCTGCAGCGAAGTAGCAGTGCCACTCTCGCCATTTGTGGCTGTAGCAGGCCACCGCCCTGGGCAGCACGTCCTTGTTCATCCTCTCGATGGTCTTGATGATGGGGTCGCTGATGCGCTTGATCTCTATGGTTGAGCCGCCCTCGAACCCACCGGTCACAACGTACACCCCATCACTGGCCAGGAAGATGACCCCGATGTCAGGAATGGTCGTGATCGCGTTGGCGGCTGAAGTACCAACGGACTGGCTTAGTGGTGAGAGACCAAAGTTGGGCGAGTCGCCATGGATGTAGTCAATGGAGCGCTGGCGCAGAATCAACAGGTAGTTGTAATGCGCGTGAAACCCGGTGATGCCCCCACCCTCTTTGGTTCCAACGTCAGCAAAGTCGGTGGCCGAGTACGTGTCTGGAAAGCCGGGGTTACTCCAAAACAGCGCGGTGTCGCTCTCTGAGCCACTGTCGATGAACATGCAGTTCTTAAAGATTGCGCTGAACCGTGCGCCGGTTGCCGGGAAGATGACCGAGTCAGCGCTGGTCGGCGCCCGCGTAATGAGCTCAGTGTCTGCAGCGTTGTCGAAGTAGAAGGTCTCGGTGTTGTTGGGCACAACGGCAAGGTCGTAGTAGGTCGCTGCTATCTCAACGCCATCACCGAGGTCTTTGCTTCTGTAGATCTTCCTTGCGATGGTCCCAGCCGGGCCGGTTGGAATCTCGAGGCCTACTATCCACCGGTAGTTGGTAAACTCCGCAGGAACTTCGTCATCGTCGGCGTCCTCATCAAATCGCGACTTTGGTTGTTCCCATATCACTAGATTGCTTGGGTCCGACAATGGCGACTCGGCGCCTGCGTTATTGATGAATGTGACCCGATACTTGTAGCTAGAAAAAAGAGGGGGGTCGACATAGGTGCCGTCGGCTACTTTTTCGAATGCGTTTGCGGCCTTCTCGTCTCCGAGGCCCCCCTCGTTCCACCCGGTTTCCCACTCCAAAACCCTAGTGAAAGAGTTTGCCTCCACGCCGCCGGTGGGGGTCCGGTATTTATGCGTGGCGTTCTTGGTTTGCCTGGCCCACATGGCAAACGAGCCGCCATATTCCGGCCCATGCTCTGGCGTCGTGCTGACCCCCCAAGTCGTTGGCGGCGCAGGCAGGGCGTGCCACCCCATGTCATAAACGGGCACAGATGGGCTTGTTGGGTCGCCGTGGGGCCAGCCACCATACCGAACCGGCGTATCGTTTCCGTTCACCACATAGAGAAACCGACCATAGGCCGCATAGCTGCCGGGAGCCTGGGTCGCCGTTGGCTTGGTCCTCCCACCACTGATTGCCACCACCTTTTGGTCCGCCCCGTAGTTCTGCAGGTAATACAGCGCACCATCAGCCTCGAAGACTGGCCACTGTTGAGCACCCTGGTGGGTTGACCAGATGAACAGAGAGTCCACCCTTCCCAGGGTGTCGAACGGAGCGAAGCTCGTGGCCGAACTCGACAGGTACTTCTCGTACCCAATGCGGTTGTCCCAACCCCCGGTCTGCTTGTGGACCGTGAAGTTCACAATCTCTGTGGCCGAGCCGTCTGGCTGAGGAATCAGCTCCGATACGCCACCAAGCGGGGTCTGGGCAAGCCTCGTTCCCTTCACGTCAGCCGCTCGTCGTTAGGGGGCCAAAACGGTTGGGCCTGAAAGCGGGCTCAACGCCGTATCCAGCCTTTACCCAACGCCTGGAGATCTCGGTGAGGTAGCGCTGCTCCATCTTGATGATCTCCAGCTCGGACTTGCGCCTGTAGACCTCGGCCTGTGTCGTGTTGTCGTGCTTAGAGAAGACATCGACAAGCGACTTGTATGCAATGTACTGGTGGCTGGACCCAGGAATCTGCGGCGAGTCCGAGTCCTCAACAAGAAACTCGGGCGCGTGCAGGTAACGAATGGTCACCCTCGTGTCCGCGCTCGGGCGCGGGTAGAGGCGAACGCGCTGGTAGACCCCACCGTGGTTGTTGAGCCTGTCTCCAAGCTCCCAGTTGTCACCGGGCGGGCCGGTCACCGCTGACGTGGTTGCGTCCTCGAGAACCTCTTCGCCAAACTTTCGATAGCACTTGTAGGGGTCGAACTTGACCCATACCTGCTTCTTGAATCCGCTGAGGTCTGAGCCCAGAACGGTCAGCAGGCTGGGAAGCGTAGCCGTAATCTGAGCTGTTCCCTTGTCGAGCGTCAGCGACGCCGGCTCTGACGGAGCGGAGAATCTGTTGCCGTACCGAAGGGTGTAGACGAAGCTGTAGGTTCCAGCGTCCCAGCCATCTCCTGGCTCCGCCTCTATTCCGCTTAGGTCTACCGTCAGGGGCTTGACTGGGGCCTGAACAAAGAAGTCGTCGTAAGGAATCCAGTCGGTGGGGGTTCCCGTCTCATCGAGGCTGATGTTGTACCACTCGTCTTCCATCCGGGTCAGCGGGGTGTAGCGCCCAGGCTGTGATGGCGGGGTGTCGGTGGTGTCCCGTCTTCCAATCTGCAGAACCGAGATGGTGTTGACCGGCAGGTCCAGGTACCGGAACTTGACCTTGAAGGTTTCAGAGCCAGCAGCGATTGCCGTTACGGCATCGAAGTTTGTCCTCAGTACCGCAGCGGTGCCAGAGGTGACGCTCGCGATGTCGTACTCTTTGCCCTGGATCTCGATGATCTGCCCTTCCATTGCATCAATGAAGAAGGACGAGCCCGTCGTGATTTCCTTCTGCCCATCAATCATGGTGCCGTTGGTGGCAGTGAGGTCTGCCCGCGCCAACTTGACAACCTCTTGCTGGGCGAAGCTCCAGGGCTTCTCAGCGTGGAGCTCTATGTAGACATTGTTGATGATGCGGTTGAGTTCATCATCGTAGGCTGTCGTGCCTGGGTCGTAGTCTGTAATCGACTTGATGAGGTTACGGATTTCGACCAAGCGCATACCTCACCCCTTGGTGAAGGGGGCCCCCAAATGGAGGCCCCCGTTCAAACGATGCTAAAGGACTCGGAACCAGTACAGGGCAATCGAACCCGCATCCGTGTCCTCATCCGCGAGTGCCGTACCAACAACCCGGTCGGTTGCCGCAGCGGTGTACACGATGACGGCACCATTGGCCCCGGCGGCAAGACTGTCTCCAGCCGACCCGGTCGTACCCGTGATCTTCACGCCCTCGATGTAACCAGCGACACACACCCGAACGGTGGCGCCAGAGGCTACGGTCTCAAGAGCAACACCAATGGAGAGGCCATCGGCGGCGCCTTGGGCGACATACTGTACCTTCTTCTCCCCAGTCTGGGTCGAGTCCAGCTTTACGACTTGTCCGGCAGTAACGGCGCCATTGGCCACGAACTCCCAAACGTCTGCGTCTGCGCCAATCGTGATGGCCAGACCCTTACCGTGATGTAGGTTTAGTTGTGCCATGGTTTAGGCCTCCGCGTTGATGAGAATGCCCTGAGAGGCAAGATGGGATGCCACCAACTGACAACGAACGTAGATGTTTGCGGCCCGGCTGGCGTACCCCGAGACGCTCTCGAAGTCGTCCAACTGGAACTTAGCATCACTGTCGTAGTACAGGTGCAGCAGGCTGGTGTTGAGGAAGTACATCGACATCTTGTTGGAGGCACCGCTACCGGTGAACCCAAGGTTCGGCTCGATGTACATGAGCGCAGAGTTGTAGGCCAGAGCCAACTTGCCGCTGTCGAGTTGAGTCTCGGTAGCAGACATGTACCGCTCGTTCTGCTGCAGGTCGTTCTTGTACTCCTCATAGGAAAGCGGAGAAGCAAGAATGAGGTTCATGCTGCCTTCAGGCGCGTAGGTCTGGGCCTGAATCATCAGCTTGCTCATCGCCTGCGTGCCGTTGGCACCAAAGTCATCGGACGCTGATGCCACTTGGTTCTGCCAGGAAGCAGCGAAGTCCGACTTTACGAGTCCACCAACAGTGTTCACCTGTGGTCCCGTAAACGGGGTCACTTCCTCGAACCAACCCGTTGCAGCATCAAGCCCATTGAGAGACTCAAGGTCAGTCAACACGGTGGAGGTGCCAGCAATCGCCTGCTTCTCAAACTCGCGCTTGAGCATGCCCATGACGGACTTGAGGCGGGCTTCAGCGATGCGGATGATGGCTCGCTCGCCCTTGTTGGAAAGCTCTTCCTTCTTGGTGATGACGATGGGTGCGCAGAAGTCTGCCCACTCAAACTCGGCAGTGCGCAGGGGGTCTGCGACACCAAGACCAACAGCTTCGTAGCCGGTGGTGAGCTGGGTGATGTTGGAGTGTTCAGCGAGAATGACGGGGTGGTTGACCTTGGAACCGCCATCGACAGTGATCACGCCACCCTGAGACTCGATTTGCTCGAGCAGGGGCGTGGTGCGATGGAGTTGGTCAGCCGCCTTGTCCCGCAGGATCCGTAGCGTGGAGCTAAGGATGTCATTGGAAATGGCCAAGGGGCACCTCTAAAGTGAAGTTGAAAGTTCAGTCGTGTACTTTCGGTTGCCCTTAGGGTCCGTGGCGCTACCTTTTCCTGCACTTAGGGGGTGAACGCCTGTTCTCCAACCATAGTCGCAGTCTGCTGTCGGGTCAAGATTTGGACTGTTTTCACTTTTTGCCTTTCTTGCGGGTCGGCGCGCGTTTCTTTCTTACCCCACCGAGCTTTTTTCTTACCCCACCGAGCTTTTTTCTTACCCCACCGAGTTTCTTGCCCTTCTTGCGGTTCGTCGTCTTGGAGACCGCCCTTAGGTTGCTCCGCTTGCTGCTCCCGCCTTCGGACATGGGCTTTATGTGGTCTACCTCTCGCGGGTCGCCCTTCTTCAGGCCAACCTCTAGCCGGTCACGAGCGCTGCGCGCGCGGTGCAGCTTTGCCTTCTTGCTGCTGTGGAACAGCTTGTACTCCCTCTTGTAGTTACGGGCCGTCATCAGCGCTTACCCTTGGAGCCCTGAGTCTCGTACCACTTGTAGATGCCGTAGGCGTCCAGGCCCTTGGGTGGCCCAATGCGGTCACCGACCTTGGCTCCGCCACCAATCTTCAGGCCCGCCTCTTTCATGGCGTCCTTGTAGCGCTGGTTTTCCTCAACCATTT
>Ga0209756_1005021_pt1 | contig 10117 bp, 14 predicted proteins | sample ETNvirenome_6_85_FD_184071 | JGI IMG/M metagenome (GOLD analysis project Ga0209756, IMG submission 184071) | Marine viral communities from the Pacific Ocean - ETNP_6_85 (SPAdes) (version 3) | ecosystem: Environmental > Aquatic > Marine > Oceanic | place: Pacific Ocean | collected 2013-06-19
GATCTACCTGTCCACTCTCCTCCACTTCCGTCGCCAAAGCCTATTCTGAATCCGCCGCCAACGTTATCTGATATATTCGCGTTCTCCATGCCGGTGTGTGCTACCCTTCCCTTAATACCATCTGCCTTAACGCCGGCGCCGACTGTGCCATTATCAAATGCGTTTGCATTATTTGCAGAAAAGTCTGATTGCACCGCGCCAAAATTGGCGCCAAAGTTGAGGACGAATTCGCCTGCACCATTGACTTCTACCTCTGCCACACTGATGCCGGCATGTGCAGTTGCACCCAAACTAGCATTGCTTTGGACACCTGCGCCAGTTGTGCCACCATCGAATACACCGCCGCCGCCAGCTCCGACGAGATTCCCGTCGTTATCAATGGATATTTTTGAGTTTAGCGAGGCTACGTCCGAGGTTGCACTTGCCATCCCGCCAAAGTCAATCGTCATCTCCCCATCGTTATTCCAAGTAATATCTACACCAGCAACTGCAGTATGCGCTGCAGCCCCAAGCTCGACTTTGGCGTCAGCGTCGCTGTCCCAATCGCCCAGTTTAAAAGGCTCCACAATTTCAGCCGTAACATAGTCAAGAGTTATTTCTGCTTGATTGGCTGGCATATAATAATCCTTCCCATCCACAGTCCCATGTAACTTACCTGGGAAAGAGTCCGACACATCTTGCCCAGACCACACCTGAAAGCTAAAGTGGATAGGATCTTCGGTGGAGGATATTTCACTCCAGTTTGTAATCTGCTCGCCGGCAGCTGGAGATATCAACTGCTCGGTGAGCAATTTTCTAAAGTGGTGATATTTTCCTGTAGCTGTGTCAATTATAAGTGTGTCTGTTGTCCACAGCGTCTCGCCCTCCACTGCATTCCATTCGAGCTCATCTGCCACGTCGCTATCGATATACGAAGGCGCGTAGACGTCTTCAAGGCCAGCTGCTCCACCAAGAACGGCAAAATTCAAAGGCGCCCTGACATAAACATTTGTCCCTGGTACGAAACTGTCGGGGTAAAGTGGGTTGCTTTGTGCATAATCCCCGAAGGCGCCTCTGTAGTCCATTTCTATCCTAGCGGATTGCCTGTAGCTAAGATTGTCGGTGATGGGGAAGCCGTTTCCTGCAGTAGAAGGAGTGTGTCTCCAGTTGACATCGCTGCTTGCAATATAGTTTGCTGTACTTTTTTTGTTCTCATGAAACATCACACGCATATGCGGAGCTTTGTCATCAAGCTCCTCGAATTCGGAAGCATTCATCGCCAGCCACTTTGTTTTGTATCGGTATTTTATTTTAATCCTCTTTGAAGCAGTTGGTATCTTAGCGGCATGAAATATCATCGAAGTTCTGGGACGGGAAGCAATCGGGTCTGAAGTGAACGGTGTGCCATCTACATGATATATGTGGCTTTTCTTGTATTGTCTCCGTGGAATTAGGGTAACGGTGTTTGTGTCATCCTGTCCGTTGTTGTTGAACTTTAGATATTTTTCTGCACGATGTGTTAGAGTAGATTTTCTATTCTTAATAGAGCCGTTTGCATACTCGGCATACTTGTAATAAAGCTTGATTTTTGATTCTTTCCACTTGTCTTCGGTTGCGAGGTTTGGGAACAAGCTGCCGTCGTGTGCATCGGCTTTATATGTTGTGAAGTGATCGTAAAGCCCGAACTGCACATTTTCAGGAAGCCCGTTAGACTCCAGCGTCCTTAAATTACCATTTAGTATCATCTCCAGTGGCGGTGGCGGGGAAGAAGGAGCCTCAGTGTCTTGATGGCACTGGTTGAATGTATCCCTATATCTACCATCTCCATAGAGTGCAAATAAATCAACCCACGCTTCATCGTCATAAGTGATATCGAGGCTAATCGGATCCCCAGTGGTTTTGTCTAAATACCGAATCTCGAAGCCTACCTTAAAAGACACTGCATCTGGAAAGTGTTCCGCCAGCGCGATTTCACCCCACTCAACTTTAAAATTGTCAAAACAATTTCTGCGAAATGGGAGAAGCTGTGCGTTTAAACCAGGTTTATGTTCAGTTGGCGATTTTTCTTCTTCGGCGAATCCCGTACATGTATGGTGTAGTCCCCATGCACCAGCATCAGACGTAGAATCTAAATCTGCAAATTTAGAAAACTCTGCAATGCGCTTGGTGGTGTTGCCTAGCGAATCAAAACCTGCAACATGCATTGTAACAAACGCCTTGGTGGTTTTTATATCGTTTGTGGCTATTACGGGTGCACCATCGAGAATTTTCTGTTCCTCTTGAAAGTGGTTGGCTTTCAACCTCAGCGTTGCTTGATACCCGTTGCCATCACTGTGGTGTACGGGGCTGCCCATCCACACCACTTCGCTTATATTGTCAGCGGCATAGTCTCTAAATACGCCAACGAGTGCACCGTTTGTTGCTTTTCTTGCCGAAGTCCAGCTTGAGGCGCCGCTGCCACCATCATCAAAAGGATCTCCGCCGGGCTCGTACATCTCAAAAGAAACATCCTCTTCTGCATAAGGTGTAAATGCGTTTCTCAAGCTAAACAACGATGGTGCCACGGCACCATCCAAGTGTGTTTCATCAAGACTCCAACCAGTGAACCCCTTGCTAAAATCAAAGTTATAGGGATCGGTTCCATCTCTTCCGTCATATGTTTTGGAATAATATAGCTTAATGTCGTGGACACCTTCTTCCACAATAGTTCCATCTTTCTTTGTTATGGAAACAGGAATTGTAATGACTTGAGAAGTGAAACCTTCGGAGATGCTGGATATGTTAATTTTATCTTTATCAGTATTTATATTTATTGTCACCATGTTGCCGTCGCCACCGTCAACGTCATCGCCCAATGGTGTTTCTAGTATTGGGGTTCCAAGGCGATAAGAAGATAGTGTGCTGTCGTCAGTGTTGTGGACTAATTGAGTCGCGCCTTGGAAGGCGAGGATGTCGGTTCCTGAGTCATGCTCGAAATCGCTCACGCTGCTTGCATAGAAGTCAGAGCCAACAAGTCCGTCTGCGTCGGCGTTAAAGATATGTGTACCATTTGGTGCCCTAACTTGAATTGCATCACTGCCACCATCGAGGCTCATAAGAGGAACAGAATCAGAAAGAGTAATTCCTGCAACCTCGTCATTTTCAGTTGTTGTGTATGAAACTTGTACAGTGGTGGGGAGAACTGTTTTTAAATATCTACGTGCATCAACACCAGTACCATCTTTAATAAAGTTGCTGTAAGAAAACGGCCCGACGGCGTTGATTCCACCATCACATATGAGTCCGCTAAAGTCCTTCAGTTCAAGCTGAAAGCTGTCGCCACTTCCTGCTTCCAGTGAGGTTGTAATCTTTTCACCAACGGTGGGACTGCCCTCATCGACACCATCGTTTTCCAAATCAGGTTTCCAATTCTTTATGAAGGTAGAATTATCAGTTCCGTCGCCCATTAAAAATTTAATATTGTCTACAGTTATTGCTTCTGCGAGGTTTGAATTTGTTATTGTGTATGTTATCGATTCGGGAATGGGCTCGTAAGCATCTTCGTCTTGAAACACGAAAGCATAAGAGCTGGCATCTAGTCGAATCATCGGTGCGCTGGCACCCGCTTTAGACTTTGTAAAAGATTGAACCAGAATCAGCGGATCGCGCTCTGTTCCAGTGGAGTCTTTTGCTCTAAGTTTAAATTCAATCGATGCCTGGTTTTCTGTTTTCGGAAACCCACTTGGTTCGCCATATTTAAAATTTTTATCACCGGTGTGCGCCAGAGGACTGGTGTCAGCGTCAATGCTTGTCTCTGCTGTCACCTCCACCGTGAACACACCATCGTCAACAGTTTCAGCAGTCACAGCTTCAAATTGAGTTACGCTTTTTGGGACAAGTTGTTGGTTCCCGATGTATGCCGTAAAATTGCACCCGCCGCCAGTGTGTCCGTTGGTAAGTTCGCCATCATAGCTAGAAAGAAATCCGTGGTTGAGGTTATCGGCATGCACCGCTAAAGCATTTGAGCCAGCAGTGGTTGCAATTATTGTCTCGCTATCTATCGCTGCGATTCCTCTGTCCTTAACATCGTTCCATGTTAATGTATCAAGCGGGTCTTCAGTGTCGGTGTTGAGCTCAGTCACTACCCAATCCCCGTTTACTTGTCCAATTTGCACATCCATTGTTTCTACTTTTATAGTTTTCTTTTTCCCAAAGGTTGCGGTTGTCTCGCCACTAAAGTCTTTAACAAGCTGGCAGATGTCGTTTACCTCGTCAGTTATTCTAAACCAATTGCCGTCTAGTGCCCAAGCAGCATCTTTGTCTGCTGCCCCAGTCGGCACGTCCTGCAGTGCCGTATCGATATAAAATCGGCACAAGAGATTGTTTGCGTACCCTTGCGGTGTTGCTGTAAATGTAATTGTGCCGTCGCCAGCTGTTGTCTCTGGATTTCCGCCATGCTCGTCGAAAGCAATTTGATAATCATCAAATGTTAGTTTTATTGCTCTGGCATTGGCACCTGTTTCGCCATCCTCGCCATCAGAGCCATCAGTGGTTCTGGTGAATGTTTGTGTTTGGTTTGCTGTTGAAATCTCACCAGTCTTATCTTTAATATAGAAGTTGTAAACGATACCCGCTTTGCTTAAACCAGTGTGCATAGCTGTCGGGTTGAAAGTAATCTCCCCAGTTGTGGCATCGCCCACAGTTTCGTTAATGTAGGTTCCTGTTCCTGGATTTATTGAGTCGGTGTTGCTTCCTGCATCGGTGGCATTTGGAATAACAAAAAAAGATGCATCGTCCATGCTACTCATTAAGCTGGGAATATCTACATATGCCATTGTATCTGTTATAATTCTAGCATTAATGTCATCTTGTGCCGTATCGTCCACCTTTAATTGATCGTTTCCAAAGTAAACCCACATGGTGCAGTCACCATCATCGTAGTCGGTGTTGCCGGTATTTGTTTGAGGAAAAGCATGAGCAGGATTGTTCATAATAATACGAACAGCATCGGAGCCATCCTTGGTTGCTATGACTGGCTGTTCGTCCGATGCAATCATCGTGCCGATGGCGGTTTCGGCTGTCTCGACTCTAATAACTTTTGAGCCCCCTGTGAAATCCTCGTACAAGGTTTCAGGATAAACTCTTATTACGTTTTCGGTTTGGAAATGATGCTCGTTGGGATTCGCCAGTGCTTCGCCACCACCATCAGGGGCGCCGCCAAGTTCAAAATCTCCTGGCATCCACGGAACCTCGTCGACAAACCACCTGTAAAGAACAGTGACACTTTCTCCGTGGTTTTGTGGAGCAGCAGTGAGAACAATATAATCTCCGCTGTCACCACCAACTGCTTTTTTACCATGCTCGTTATATGCAAACTGATAATCATCGGCACTGATTTTGACAGACTTGGAATCGGTTCCAGTTGCGCCTGTTTTGGATTTTGTAAAGGACTGTACAGCTTCTAGCACAAAGGGATCCTCGCCATCCTTTATATATACTTTCACTGTAAAGATAATTGTTGCCGCATCAGCATGTACATCGACAGGTGCCGCAATTTCCATGTCCCCTCCGGTGCCTGCATTGATGTGGTTGGTTGTTGGAAATTCAACAAAGCCATCATTGTGGTTGCCCACGTCGGTGCTGTCACTATAATTTACATTTTCGATCGCGCCTTCGGAATACGCCGTTGCGGTGAAGTATGGAAAAGTTCCCACTCCTTCTGAAGCCTGTACTTTTGTTCCACCATAATAAACAACAATGTCTGTCTTCCCACTTTCGAGGCTGGCAGCATCGAGCAAGCCGGTGGATGGCGCCGCATAATTGTGGGCGGGATTTGTCAAGGCAACTTGAATGGCATCACGCCCAGTTGCACCGTCTTGAATCTTATATAATGTTATGGAGTCTTTTAAATCAACGGATGCCTCAGAAAGAGTTATGGTGGCATACTCCAGTGGTGTGCCGCCTAAATCCTCAAAGTCACTTATATCTATTTCCAAAACACCCTCAGCTGTCCACGTATCTAAAACTATTTGGTCTGAAGAATAAGTGAACACTGGTCCATCGATATTCTGTGTCTGAGCCTTGATTGTTATTTTCTGGGTTTCGTCTTTGGCCAAATCATCGGGAGTGAATTTGAAAAACAAATTATCAGCATGAATTGTCACAAGCTTGGCAGCTTCTAATTCTGCTTGCTCTTGTGCAGTTAGATTTGTAAGGTTTTTACCATCGCCAGTGAAGCTGCCAGCTTCGAGCTCACCAGTTCTTTGATTAATGGTGGCGATACTTAGATTGTTATTATTACCAATGCGGAGAACACCATCATCTGAGTCGTCGACGTCAAGGGTATATACATTGCTGCCTTTTCCGCCATCAATGAAAATCTTCCCAACAACGAGTTCGGGTATTCGAGTCTTTTTCGCCATATAATTAATTAGTTCCTAATTTAAATTCGCGTGTCTAATTTCCCAAAGCCCCATTATTTGACTTCGCCCAAGCTGCCAAACATCTTTTTGCCAATGAACAAGCACTGTGTTTTTCTCCAAGTGTCCGCTAGGATAAACCCCAACAACAATGCCGAGCCCGACGGCTTCCTCAAAAGGGGGCATGCCATTATCGAGCTCAACGATGTCCCCGACAGAAAATTTTTTATAGTCATCGTCGCTTTGGTGCATACTAATAATTAACGCCGCAACGACGGAACGGGAAATTTTTTTTATGCAGCATTGATGCGCTTGCGCCGCAACTTTTCTTTCGTAAATTTTTTATTGGTGTTTAGAACTCTAAAATGGTGATTTCACCAAACACAGGTGTATCGTCTTCTAAGATTTGCTCAACCTCGATCATCGCACCGACAACAGGGATTGCTTCATGAACCTCGGCAGCCCTCTGCAACCACTTGTCACGGAACTCGTCAAGGTAACTTGGCAAATGGTAATCGCACCAGTAATACGTATCGCTATCCGGATCTTGATAAACGCAGACTGCATGGGCGCTCATTGAGCCATCCCGCTTTTCCATTGTAAAGAAACAAAACCATGCACGTTTTGCCATCTCGCTTTTCAGCAAAGCCGTACACCAAAAGATTGCATGATCATCACAGTCGCCAAACTGCAACTCATAAGCTGCATTGTGTGCTAACTTGCTAGGATGTGTCAAATAGTCTAGCTTGCCGTTTAACGGGTCTTTTCTATATCGCCTACCCCACCCATAGTCATTTGCGATAACGGTGGAATCCATGTAGTATCCTACGCGCCTAGTATGGATTTTTGTCAATCTCATGGTGAGACTATACCACCACTTCACCAATGGAATAAAGTTCCGGTAAATGAATATGGTAAACTGTTTTTTAGTAACCCGGAAAAATCGGCTTAATAATTTCAACATCTTCGCAAACCTTATCTACATTGGCAACAGAGTCTTTGTAAACTTTGCCATTGCAATATGTTTTAACCTGCCACCCATTGCCGGTGGAATAATATCCGTCAGACAAAACAATGCCTAATTTTCTACTACTACTTCTTTTATATGAGACAAGCTCACCTTTGTTAAATTTAATCATCGTTTGAAAAACCTTTCTTTAAGTCTATTCGATATTACGGAGACTCAAGTTCATTAAAAATGCGGGGAAACCATTTAAGTCATAGAGACTTTCAATAACTTCGTTCTCTAAGTAGCCACGAAGATAATATTTCTTCGCAAGGTATTGAGAACGTCTGCCATTAAATTGGATAGAAAAATGCTTCTCAGGGTTCTTAGGAAGAATTAATGTGAAGCATACAGTATCTTTTGGGTTCTGGGTGTATTCGGATACATGGTACTTCCCAGCAAATCTCAGGCTGTCGCCTGTCTGAGACACCATGTAGTCCCCGAAGTATTCAGTGTGCTTAGGTAGTATATTATATATAACCGTTGCTTGTTCGAACCACTCGTCTTGGTGTTCAAACTTGTTAGTATCCATATAGCATATCATCAGTGAGTGCGCTCCCGCGATTTAGAGTCTCTCTAAATAGTAGAACGTCAAATCAAACTCCCTTGTTTTTCCATCATTGGTTAAAATTTTAATATACATTTCGTTTTCGTCAATGCCTATGTATATACCTGTAGCTACGATGATGTCCTTGTAGATGCTAAGGACTTCCACTAAGTCCCCAACCTTAAACTCAACTTCCTCTTCGTCCCATCGATATGACATGCATGTAATTACTCGACAACTTCTTCTTCCGCAACTTTACATTTGTGCAAAAAGAAAGTCATTGCTGGATCTCGCTCGATGCTTGCAAGCAATGGGTTATCATCTTTGTCTCTTACCACATAGAATTCTGTCTCGTCCTCTTCTCTACACCTGACAAGCTGGTATATGTAGCTACCTCTCTCGTAGTAAATCACCTTTTCTTCAAAATCACTATACATCTTCATCTTTTTTTACCTTCTCTCTGCATATATTTTTATCTTTTTCCTTTTTCTTGTCCTTGAAAACCTGATTCTTGTGATCATTTAGCTTCGGGACAAGCGGATTCCTTGGTAGTCTTGGTTTTTTGCTCATAATTTTGCCTCATTGCCTTCAAAAATATCTCTGCATGTGTGCGAAACTTGAAATCTGCTATGCTAGAGTTGTAAATATCACCCGCTGAGTCTGTCAAAACTCGAAAAACCGTGTAACCACCCGGCCCAAACGTCGTTTTGTAACCAAAGATACTCGGCTTCTGCCCAAAATCAAATTTTGCTGGATATTTAGCCATCTATTTTCTCCAATTCGGTGGTGTTTACCAACTCTAATGTCTTTTGGTTGTCTGTGTCCTTCCAAATTACTTCGGTGAGGGCATTTCCTGCCTGTGCTGACACCACTCCAACCAGTCTGCGCTCATCGTCACAGTCCCAACCGATAAATTTAACCAAATCGCCTTTTTTAAACACGTTCGCCACCGTCGATCACCAAAAACTCTGCTTTATCTGCTAATTTTTTAACTTTGTTCTCTCTGTACCAAAAATTTCCGGGCATTGCGTCCAACGAAAATGGCTGAACCTTGTACCAAATGTCATCTTTCCAACACATCGTGTCATTTAGCTCTAAAACAACGCCCTTGAAAGCATCAAGTTCCGTATTAAGGTGAACTTGCACGAAATCTCCAACCAAAATCTGCTCTTTCACTGTACTTTCTCCATCTCGTCTTCAAATAGTTTGATATTCTTGCCCTGTGCAGCCACCACATACATTATGCCGTCCTTTGCACGTCCACTGAACCCTTTGGGGTAGCCCGTTTCGTTGAACGCCACAATCAATCCTGCTGCGCCCACGAACTCCTCTTCAACAAAGTGTGCGTTTTCTTTTATCTTCACCAAATCGCCTATCTTAAAGTCGCTATTTTTTTTCTGCATTATTTCACTCTTCTTCTGCATCTACTTTCTCCAAACAGAACTTCATTATCGTTCTTTCTTTTCCATTACTAAGCACGACTTTGCATGCTGTGTTATAATCTTCTCTGCTAATGATGACACCAAGCATTCCTGCCATGTCTTTTGCGAATTCTTTTACCCGAACCAAATCACCTGTCTTGAATGTGTAATATGGTATTAGCTTAAACCCGTCAAGTTGATTTTTTTTCTTTGTCATTCTCTAGCATCCTTATGTCTCCATCAATGTCTCCAAGCTGATCCTGCATGCCGCTCAACACAAGTATGAGCCTTTGGTATTCTTTCACCAACTCTTCACGCCTCTTCTTTAAAGCCTCTAGCCTTTTCTCTTTTGAGCTCACGATAATATTTCCATATATACATATGTAGTTTTCTAAACAGCGTTGCCACTATAGCCGTTCTTGGATTTATTTTTCATGTCCTTCATTATATCACGAATTGTCTTAATTGTTAAGACAGCAAACACGGCGCCTACGCCTATAAATTGCAATGTTCTCACTCCTTCTTCTCCTCTTTCTTTGCTGGCTTGAGCATCAAAGCCGAAAACAAGAACACCGATGCCGCGATGAGTCCTACGAATATATCACTCATTAATTGTAGTTTCATTTTATCACCTCAAGTTTGCTTTTCCCACAATAAGTTTTCTCGCCATTGTTCCACAACACAAGAATGGTTCCACACCATCCGGTATGCAAGTAAGCTGGACGTGGTACCACGATGCCAACCACTCTTCTGGCGTCAGTTTCTT
>Ga0209756_1005026_pt1 | contig 10116 bp, 10 predicted proteins | sample ETNvirenome_6_85_FD_184071 | JGI IMG/M metagenome (GOLD analysis project Ga0209756, IMG submission 184071) | Marine viral communities from the Pacific Ocean - ETNP_6_85 (SPAdes) (version 3) | ecosystem: Environmental > Aquatic > Marine > Oceanic | place: Pacific Ocean | collected 2013-06-19
TCATTATCTGTTGAACCTCGCGAGGGTTTTCGACATCCTCGAATTCTCTAAAGGCATCGTCTTCATAGGATTCCCCATCCTTTAATTCATACGTGGCAAACTGGCCCGTCGTCAACTCGCGCTCCGTCCCATCGGCTTGCGTAAGATACACCACAGAATCTGTCATAACCAAAGTATCGTCAAAATCGAACACACGAAGTTTGCTCTCCTTCAGATACTCTCGCCAATTTTCAAGTAGGAGTTTCATATATCAATCACCACGAACTCGTCCGGTTTTTCAATGCTCATACCGAGATTGCCGGGGTGAATGTCTTGGAGGACATGTGTTGTTTTAAGTCTGACGGCTAGCTTAACTAGGGTTTTGATCAAGTTCATTGTTAAATCGGACGACAACGTCACTTCCATGTCAAGCAAATCCTCTTCCTCAGCGAAAGGCAAACCTTTTCTATTACGCCACCAATGTTGGACGCGCTCAACTTTTTCTTCTAAACTGGCGGGGTCTTTTATCAACGTTCCGTGATAGACTGCTGCCTCCACAAATTTTGCGATTTGAACGATATCCCAATCAAGGCGCGCCATGTCTATTTCAGCAATCGCTCCGAGGCTGGGTGGTCCACTATCAGATAGTGGTACAATCCCACTCATTTCGACATACTTTAGAACGTTCGGGCGGTATCTCATCTTGGGGAGAATGGGGACCTCCCCAAAGTCGTGGATTGCAGGCTCGTCTATTGAGGACTCTCCTTTGAATTGCCTATCTTGGATGCCGGCATACCAATCTAGATCGTTGTATTCATCACCACCATATCCAGATTGAAATAGGCTAAAAATGTGATCGTTATCAAGTTTGTAAGCAATCTTCTTCGTGCCGGAGCCGACGGATTTAACAATTTTACTTGTCCGAAGGGCTGGTATGCTTCCCACGAGACTCATCATATCCTCTTCCGACGTCGGGAAGGCGAACCGATCGGTTGCAGGGGGCCCATCAAGCGTATCAAGCATGTGTAAGTTGTGACGGACAATCGGGTCATTAGCAAGCGGCACGTATTCCGCGGACTCTTCGGGTTCTTCAGATTCCTCGGGCTCCAAGCGCCCGGAGGGAGTCACACCCGAGGGTAGCTGCATGATACGTCTCACTCGCTCAGCAGCCGACTTGCCCACTGCGTCAGAGAGTTCTCCCTCTTTCAAATACCGTCGCCAATTTTCAAAGAGGAGTTTCATTGTTTATCCTCAAAACTTGGAGGAAGGGCACTCTCTAAAGCAAGTTCCCAACCTAAAATTTCTAGATATCTTTCCAACCATCCCGTTGGGGGTTTGGGGCTTTCTTCTTTGCTTCTTGGATCGAGCGAGTTATAGGAGAACCTCGGCTCTCCTACAAGCTCTCCAGCGTCATCATACATGTTTATTTTGCGAACCACAATTCCATCGTCCTCAACAAATTCTTCTTCTTCAATACGCGCTATGGTTTTTTTTGGTTCTTCCTCTTCTTCGACAATGAACTTCCTGAAGTTTTCAAGTAGGAGTTTCACTTCTTCGTCCATCCCCATCGGGCTGCCGAATACTTTAATTCTTTCGTTTTCTTCTTCCCCGTATCTTCAAATAGATCCGCCATCTTGGACTCCCACTCCGTCCCTGGTCCTTGCTCAACGTCTTTCCGTGTTGACGGTTTATTTTCATCTTCGCCAGGATCAGAGAGCGCAGTTTCAATGGCATCGGCCGCAATCTCTTTAAAGTCTCGCATGTATTCATCTATCTTTGCGAACTTTTCGGCAATTGATGCACGCATAGTATTTCCAGCGAGCATTTTGTCCGCCTCTTGATCGGTCGTTGCGAAGTCGTTGCGCCAGAACTTAAGTTGATTTCTTGCCGCCCCTAAGGCGCGACTGACTTCGCGGGCCGCGCTGTGCCTTTGCGCGGTGTCTCCTTTGGGGATCTGCTCGTAAAGATCATCAGCCAATATGTCTAATTCGTAAAAACTTCCCAACGCATAAGAACGGACGAAGTAGTCATGCAGGATCCTATACCCAGCATCCTTAAGTTCCTTCAATGCTTCCAGTTTTTCGCCCTCGTCTGCGGTATGGGAAAAGAAGAATTTATCCAGATTCAGGCTCGTGATGTATGTGGTAACACCATCAATGAAGTTCTGATCTACTTTAAACTTTGGATTGGGATGGATGTCGGCCGCTATCCTTTTAATGAGGTTGCGAAGATCCTGGAGGGGGCCAGTCATTCTGCGCCTTTTGATCTTCTTCTTCGTATGAGTGTTCGGAAATACTTTAATCAGTTCCACATTCTTTTCAGGATCAGCCTTTGCAAAGAACACTGCTTGCTCTGGCTCTGATGAATGGATATGTCCCGTTCCTCGGTCGTCTACAATACCGCCAATTCCAAGTCTTCGAAGGATAACGTTCCAGCGAACGGCGTCTCCATTAGCAGCTTCTCTGGTCAAGTTCCAAAGATAGCCTGAGTTGGTCTCCTTGAATTCCCCCCTCATCGAGTCAGTCACGTATGCTTTGGCGCTGGCTTCGGATTTTCTAACAAACTCTAAATCCCGAGGATGCCATTCATTACCAAGGGGAGGCGTGTAGAATCCGAATTCGTCTTCCTTCTTCTCCTTTTCCATTATTTCTTCTGTGGCTTCAACGAACGAAAAGGCGATATCTCCCGTGACGGCACTGGTTAGGAAATCTTGGAATTGATCTATCAGGCGCAGATAATAGTCCTCGTCACTTTCGCCCTCTTCTTGGAAGTTTATATTACTATGATGAGTACGGTTGTACTTTGGATTCTTTACAAGCTTGAGTTCCTGTACATAATTTCTTACAGCTTCTTCCCAGTTGGGTTCGCCATCTCTATATAACGGTCCTACGATATCCTGTATAAGTATAGCGCCTGCCCGATCATACATCATCGCTTCGATGGTCCGTGGCCTCCAACCCTTCGACTGCGACATTGATTCTGCCTCCTCGTCCGGACGTTTGGAGTTGTCGAATACGTTTCGCAGATGTTGTATATTAATTTCTTTTTCCGGGATCCCTGCCTTTTGATAATATGGTGGTATCTTGAACGCCGGCGGCAGACCGCTGGCACCATACGCTTTCTTCGCATAGATTTCAATGGCTCTATTAACTATCTTTCCAAAGAACTGTTGGGGTATATTTGCTAATTTCTCCCATCTTGATGTTGAATTACGCGACTTTGTGGCCCACGTCCCCTTCGTGCTTAATTCTTCTATCTCCTTCTTGCCTTTCTCAATGAATTCGAGAGAATCTTTTACATCTTCCTCGTCCCAACCACGTCCAGACGTCACCTTCAAGGTTTTCATTCGCCCCTTAAGCTCTGCATCAATCATATCTTGACTGAAGAGGTCCTCGATGTAATCTTTATATTCGTCGTCAGGGATATCTTCAGAGGTGTAGATTATCGGTAAAGTTTCTTTTGGCTTGAACAACAAAATGAAGGGCTCGTCTTGTGCAAATGGTAAACTGCCCATCTCAAGTTGTCTATAAATCTCGTCGCTGAGCGGAAAGGAATATATGCCCGTAGGAGTATTGTAATTTGAACGAGGGTTGATGCCAAACTTGAATTGGGGCCCTCGGTCTAGTTCTCCCAACTTCGGATCTGGTAGTGTATCGCGATGGCCTACTCCCCCAAAGTGAATGAAGTGAGTTGGTTTCTCATTGTCTGGTGTTACATACTGTTTTAATGCGTCGAGGGTTGAACCCATCTCACCAGACTTTAATTTGTAAGGCCCTGCCAAACCACGCTTCTTCCAAGCCGTAGCCATTTCGGAGAGTTCATCACTCTCCTCGACTAGAAATTCTTTCCAATTTTCAAGTAGGGGCTTCACTTTTCAGACTTTCCTTCGAACCTTATCGCCAACGTGCGCTCAGTCTCAATCCAGTCGGAGACAGTGTCAGATAATTTATCTAAACCTCCTTCCACGTTTGCACCAGAAGCGCTAGCGACTTCAACATAATCGTCAAGCGCACTTCTTAACAATGCATCGGCATCGGCCAACGCAGAAGGATCATCAGTATCATCCGCATCGAACAATTCGTTCAACTCTTCTTTGATAATCTGTTTAAGCTGCTGCCTTGTGAACTTCATCTTTCGTATTCCTTGTTTTTTTCTTCAACCATTTTATCTATAATCTTTTGCTTGACCTGTGTGATATGCTCATCGCTTAAATCTCTCTCCATTTCCTTGAAATTTCTCCAAGCCTCTCTAAAAGAAAGTTTCTCTTTGTCTATTTCTACACAAATCAAGCACATATTATTTATTTTTGTCGCGTCGTATAATCCTTTTATGTAATTTCTTTTGTTCTTGTTGTATTTCAACAATATCTTCTTCCAACTCATTCAATCGGTACTGGGTCGTGTACATGAAGCCGGCCAGCATCGCTAAAATGCCACCAATTTTAATCAAAGTTGATAGTTCGATTTCTCTTATTCTCATGGTAAACTAAATAGTCAGTAACAAGACAAATAGCGCTCTCCGCGGTCACAAAGCATCGTTATCACTATGCCTCCGCGGAGTATTCTGTTTTGTGACCAGCGTTCAGCAGCTAGCACATTAGCGCCCGAACTTATGCCGACGAGCAACCCTTTCTCCTGGGCCAAGAGTCGTGCTCGATCCAGAGCCTCTTGCGTTCCTACTTTTATAACACCGTCAAGTATGGAGCTATCTAATAAAAAGTCTTTACCATCATTAATTCCTTGAATGCCGTGCGAAGCATTGTCTTCCGCGGGTTGCACTTGAATAGTCTGCATTTCGGGATATCTTTCTTTAAGGGGCGTGTGTAAACCCATGATAGTACCGCCCGTCCCAGACCCCAAGATAAGGCCGCGAATTGGGCTGAATATCGGGATCTGATTTAAGATCTCCTTGGCCGTCGTTTCTGCGTGACACAGAATGTTGTCGGGATTTGAAAATTGTCGCGGGTTAAAGAAACTTTCATTTTCTGCACACATTTCCTCTTTCATCTTTATAGCGTCCGCAAAGGCGTTATCTCCTACTTCTATTATTTGAGCACCGTAAGCGCGTATCATTTGTTTACGTTCGACACTCATGTTCCGTGGCATTATGATGATAACTTTGTACCCACGGTGGGCACCAACCATAGCCATTGCAATCCCCGTGTTACCAGATGTTGCTTCCACGATAGTGTTACCGGGCCTAAGTTCGTCACGCTGCTCTGCTTTCTTTACAATGTAGAACGCCATCCGGTCTTTCACTGAACCGGAGGGGTTGTAGGCCTCAAACTTTGCGTATATAGAACGATTCATACGAACAAGCGGGGTATTACCGATCAGCGCGTCAATCATGGAGATTTCCCATTTTTGAATGCTTGTCTGCCACACTGGCCGCGGCGAAAGCTTCTGGTTTAATCTTGCAATCGAAACCATTGCCAGTAACATACCCGACTATCATACTAGCCAAGTTGCTTGTGGCATTCTGCCTATCTGTGTTGCTTACATCGACATGCACTTCCATCTTTATATCGGGAAAGAGGTGAGCTATATCGTGAGCAATCCTAATGGTTCTTTCAGTCTCCGCAAGAATTCTGGTTACCAAAACGGTCATTTCCTTGGAAAGAATCTTTTCTCTAGTTACGAAATATATACCGCCCTTCTGTTCGTCAGCGCCATGCAAGACAATCGCGCTCGATAAGACACAACCCCCTTTGTGTGGCTGACTATCCGAACCGATATATACAGTTCCGTTGTTAAAATAATGTTTTTCGACAGCTTCTATTATTTGTGCAAAGTCGGTTGGTTGACCGCTTCCGGCAAACCATGTGTACACCTATTTGTTTAACCAGCCCCAACGAGCATTCCAATACTCGGAGGTGGTGGTTGTGTGCTCATTTAATCTCTTGTTCTTCTCTTCCATGGGCGGCGCGCTCTTGCCACGCTCTGTGGGAGGGTTAATGCTGAAGGGGGCACTCTTGCGTCTCTTACCCTTCGTGGTAAGTCGATTTCTTTTGTGTTTAGCCTTCACAGCGCGCTGAAACTTGCCTGTATCCTGCGGAGGCTCTTCTTGTTCGTAGAATGTGCCCGCGCCGCTTGGGCGTTGTTTATCTTTTATGCTCATCATGGCATCATAAGAGTCCGTCTTCACATTACTTAAATCCCCCAAAAACCCGTTGCGTCTTAAAACTTTAAAAGCCAAGTTTTCAACAGAGTATTCAGCCGCTTCCGTATCCAAGCCGGCTTTTCGATAATTCTTAAGTTTGTTTTTTATATAAACGGCAGACGCATATGCATCCTTATAGTCGTGGTTATTGTGAAGGGTCTTGGCCCTGTCGATTTGATCCATCAAAGAAGCGGCCTTCGTCTTGACTTGAAGCCAATCCACAGAAGGATTCTTGCGCTCGGGTTCCACCACCCATCCGTTGCGGAGGAGAGAATAGACACCTGAGGAGGTGTGCTCCTCATGAATGTTCTCTACATAAAGCTCGACCTCGAACCCCAGGATTCGGATATCGTGTTGTTTGTTCCACAAAGCTTTCTTCGCGTTAAACATCTCGCGAACAATCTTTTCATTCTCGTCTACCGTATCAAAGTCAATCACAATGTGCACATCGATATCAGAATAGGTTGACCAGTTATAGTTGGCCAGCGAACCAGTGAAAGTTATATCAGTTATTTGCACACCCGGTAAGTCAAGGCCCTCAAAGAATTCAGTGGCAATCTTGCGAAGGCGCGCAGCGATGTCTGGATCCAGTTGTTTTTGAGGCGACCAGAATTCGGGTTGTAGAGTTTCTTGGGATTTAAAGCTGGAGATGTCAACGCGGCCGATGTTTTCCATGTCTTCTATGGTAAGCTTTCTCATGTCAGGCGACCCTTGCGATGTTCCCGACAAACTTTTGAACATTAATCCCTGAAATTTTATTAATCTCTTTTCTCAGGATCCGGTTAACAAAGGAGCGGGGAGATATTCTCACATTCTGTATGCAACAGAACTTAATTCTCACCAAATCGTAATAATTTGAGGCATCCTCGCTGCCCGAGCCGGGGACATAAGAAACAACAGTGACGCCAGGGATTGATCTAATTTCCCCGATTGTCTCATATTTATCGCCGCCGATCTCTTTATTCTTTTTGATCTTGGCCCGGACTTCAAAAGATTTATATTCATACCCGGAACCCGGGTCCTTCAACTCCGTAAGAAGAAACTCTTTCCAATTTTTTATATAATCATTCATAGCTTTCCCACATTATAGCACAAATGTAAATAGTTTTAACCTATACAAACAGCATTACTGTTTTTCATTCTCGCTATCGTCAGAATTATCCTCTCCAAAATATAGCTCCAAGTGGTATGCGATAGATTCCACATGAACTGAAATGGAAGAGTGGGGGTATTCCATGTGTGTTGCGGCGAGCATCCCCACCACCTCGCGCTGTTCGTTGTAGACGGGGCCGCCGGAGTTTCCACTGTAAGCTGAGACCGAAGTGACCAACAAGGATTTGGGTACGCCCTCCTCGTCAGGTTCCATTCCCAACAAATCGTGGCCCACCACATAACCTTCCGTCTTTGTGGGGAAGGCGCCGGCAGGAGAACCGATAGTGTGCACGCGATCGCCAGTCATCGGCGCAGTTTCGGAAAGTCGTAACGGAACGAATTGTTCGCCTGTATCAAATACGCGTAAAATGCAGATATCATCATCCGAATTCGTGTACACAACTCGCGCCTTGTATTCTGTTCTCGGCGCATCCTGCAGAGGGGCCGAGTATATCAAAGCCTTCCTTCCGACTTCTTCACACAAGTGTTCGACGCTGACCACAAAAGTGTCGTTCTCCGCGTTTCGGACAGCGAAGCCGGCGCCGACGGCCTGGCCCGGGCCGTGATCAACAACAACCTGAGCGGCTGCTTGATATGCGATATCGGTGCCTGTGCCTAGGCGAGGGACTTCATAGGTATAATTCCGTACATGCTGGTATGTACACGAAACCAAAACCATGCTTAACAGTGTTATAAATTTCATATCGCTGTCCTCCTATCGACAAACGTCACTAAATATATCGTCTAGATATCCCCTTATTGTTCCTGAATCTATCCCCGCGTAAAGTCTATAACACTCTTGTGCGATATTGGCAGGGGCGCACCATTGGGAAATCGAGTACTGTGGGACGATTGCAAACACTTCTAGTGTGTCGTCCGCCTCGCAATTGCCCAGTGTGCATGGTGTTATTACTGCCCTTACGTCCGCGGCAGTAAGTGGTGGCTGGCGGTAAGATTGTGCATGCTCATCTGTCATCACAACAACCATTGGCCATGCATCATCCCTGAAAGTGAGGCCGAGACTGTTCACGGCGATGGCTTCCACGGCATCGTACTGCGGTTCTTCATTCCAAAAGTCGCAACTTAATTGAGCCAGTGTCGCGGCGAAGGTCAGAGAGTCTGTTAAGTTAACTTGTACATCAGGCTGGTGCGCCGGTGGGCGGCCGGGGATATTGACCAACGCAAATCTGTGTGGCGAATTTGCGAATGCTAGCACATAGGGTTCAATGGCGGCGCGCAACACTCTTATCTTGTTACACATGGAGCCGCTCCGGTCAATAGCAAAGACCATGTCCACCTTCTCGTGAGCATCCAAATCCTCATCTATCTCTCCGTCACAGTCGTCATCTAAGTGATTGCACGTTTCTTCAATCGGCAAGACTTCCCCTTCGCAATAGCCGTCAACGAACACTCCTCCAAGATCATTGCCCCAGCGGCCGCGCTCACAGACTGCCTGCCCCCCCATACACTCACCGATGTTCTCGGTACCGGGGGGTCCAGTGTAACATCTCGATACAAGACCTTCGTCGACATCTTGATCACAATCATCGTCCCACGCATTGCAGGCTTCGGCGGCAGGCGCGCCCCCTGTAGGATCACAGTCTTGTTGCCTCTGCTCCTCGAAAGCGCACATGGCCATACAATCCGTGAAGCCCGTGTTGCTGCACTCTGCATCAACGCACACACATTCCATAAACCCAGTCCCACATACCAACTGCGGATTACTCTGGCACGGTAACAACATCCCCAGATACTCCGGGGGGCACGTGCACTCCAGCCCCTCATCAACCTGTCCGTCACAATCATTGTCTTCTGCGTCACAAACTTCTTCTTGTGGTTGTGGTGCGTTGCAACTCTCCCAGTATCCGAAGCGACACGACTCAAACCCAGATCCGCAAGCACTCTCACAAGGTCTGATTAAATCCTCGTCCACTAATCCGTCGCAATCATTGTCAAGGTTGTCGCATTGCTCTACTTGCGGCGTCTCGGGTCCGTTGCACATCAAGTCACTGCCATCGCAATAGAGAGAGCCGTAGCTACAAATACCCACATCAGTCAGACCGCACTGATCACCTTGGCCGACGGGATCATCATCCACCACACCGTCGCAGTCGTTGTCCACCGAGTCACAAACTTCCATTGTGGGAAGTTCTTCATTTAAACAGCCAGACCACTGACCGTCCTCACATAACTCAATTCCAGTTCTGCAGGGTGTCTCGGGGTTCATGGGGCTGTTGAATACTAACCAGTCTTGTGGGGTGCCATCCGGGTTAGAGGCCCCGGACCAGCACATTCTCTTCAGGCCTTCATCTACGTGAGCGTCGCAGTTGTTGTCGCGGCCGTCACAGAGTTCTGTTGCAGGACCCACGGCGCCTAGGCACCCCCCTGCGGTCCACTCGTCGTCCGCGGTACCTCCCGTCCTGTCGGGGCCGTCAGACCACGCCCCCCACTGTGAACCTCCTTCGGGTAATTCGCGGCATGTCTGGTCGCCATAGAGACACTCCCCAACGAGTCCCCCTGTTTCGGTGGTGTGATCCTCTAGAGTACCAAGCTCTTTGCCCTCCTCGTCCAGCCAACACCTTTGCCTACTGGATGCCCAACTAACAGAGTATCCTTTGCCGGATGGCCAGCATTCGCAGCCCTCGTCCACACCGTCGTCACCATATCCGCAACGAGTACCATCGTCATTAGAATCTTGTTCTTCTGGGGGCTTTGCAAGGCAATCGCAATTATTGTCGTTACCGTCACAGAGTTCGGGTATTGTCTCATCATACTGTGCGTGAGGGTTGTTGTATGTACAGGAAGGGTCGGGTGGGAAAGTGACGG
>Ga0209756_1005029_pt1 | contig 10113 bp, 13 predicted proteins | sample ETNvirenome_6_85_FD_184071 | JGI IMG/M metagenome (GOLD analysis project Ga0209756, IMG submission 184071) | Marine viral communities from the Pacific Ocean - ETNP_6_85 (SPAdes) (version 3) | ecosystem: Environmental > Aquatic > Marine > Oceanic | place: Pacific Ocean | collected 2013-06-19
GCTTTATGATTGGCATGAAACTGAACACTTTTACATTGATGATTATAGTCAATCTTATTTACCGCACATGGATAAGGTTAATGGCAAGTTAATGAGTTTAAATGTGCAAGCAACCAAAAAAGAGGAAAAAAATGGAGATTAAATATCCCCTAGCAAAAGAAACAATTAATGACGAAGATGTTAATGCACTTTGTAACTGGCTAAAGAGCTACCCGCGTCTAACCAAAGGACAGCTAACATGGAGAGTGGAAGATGATTGGGCCAAATATATTGGCACTGAGTATGCAGTGTTTAATAATTCTGGCTCATCAGCAAATCTGTTGATGGTGGCAGCTGCCGTCCAGGCCGGAAGAATTCCGAACAAGAAGATCGTTGTGCCATCTGTTGGGTGGGTTACAACTATAGCGCCAGCGATTCAGCTTGGTCTTACGCCAATAATGTGCGGCGCCGATCCTGATACGTTCGGCCTTGATTTAGATCAACTTGAGGATATCTGCGAACGAGAAAACCCTGATGCGGTCATCTTCGTGCAGGTGTTAGGCGTACCCCACCATAAAGAGCGTATATTAGCTCTTAAAGAGAAGTATGGGTTTATGCTGCTTGAGGATGCTTGCGCTGCCCTAGGAGCCTCTTATGGCGATGGAAGTATGGTTGGAACAGTTGGCGACATGTCGACGTTCTCATTCTATTTTGGACACCAACTTTCTACAATTGAGGGCGGTATGGTCAACACAGACGACAAAGAATTATATGATATGCTTTTAATGCTTCGCAGTCATGGCTGGGCAAAAGATTTAGACAAAGAAACATATAACAAGATGATGGCGGAACACGGTATTGATGATTTTCATTCTCCGTTTACATTTTTCATCCCGGGCTATAACTTACGCTCCACTGATTTGCAAGCATTTTTGGGCATTCGACAAGTTAAGAAAGCTGGTTGGGCAGCCGATGAACGCAACAAGAATCATCGGTTATATGCAGAAAATTTAGAAGGTGTAGTCGGCTTTCAGCGCTGGGGCGAGAATGTGCCGGTCTCGATTTCTTTTGGTGTTCTTGCTGATAACACAGAACATCGCAAAGAGATTGTGACGAGACTAGTAGAAAACGGAATTGAGACAAGAATCTTCAGCGCCGGCAATTTGGGACGCCATCCATTTTGGACGAATTTATATCCAGAGTTTGAAGACGAAGTGAGCGACAACATTCATGCTTGCGGCTTTTTCTTGCCGAACTATCCCGAATTGACCAAAGAAGATATTGACTTCATTTGTAGGGTTGTTAAAGGTACTTAATGCGCATTTTGGTGATCGGAGAAAGCTGCAAAGACATTTATCAATATGGTGATAGTGTGCGGCTGTGCCCCGAAGCACCCGTTCCGGTATTTAAATGCTGCGATCGTAAAACAGAAAATCCCGGTATGGCCATGAATGTTTGGAGAAACATTGTGTCAATATCTGATGTAAAGACTGATATTTTAACAAACAAGAATTGGGAAAGTATCACAAAAACCAGATGCGTAGATAATCGAACAAATTATGTCATAGTACGCATAGACAGTGGAGAAGACAAGTACATGCACTGTAAGGTAAAAGAAATCGATTATGAAAGATACGACGTAATTATTATATCAGATTATAACAAGGGCTTTCTAACTGAAGAGGACATTGAATACGTTTCAAATAATCATCCAACCACATTTTTAGATACAAAGAAAATTCTTGGAGATTGGTGCAAGAATATTAAATATATTAAGATTAATGAATTTGAGTATGAGCGAACCAAACACAAGTTAACTTCGGAACTTATAGAAAAAATGATTATCACTTTAGGCCCAAAAGGCGCCCAGCATAAAGGCGCCATCTTCTCTGTGCCAAAAGTCGAAATTAAAGATACTTCCGGCGCCGGCGACACCTTTATAGCTGCCTTAGCAGCCACATATGCAAAAACAAAAGATATATATGAATCGATCAAACAAGCGAACGCCCACGCTACAAGAGTGGTTCAGAAGAAAGGGGTAAGTGTTGCATGATTAAAATTGTTTGGACTAATGGTTGTTTTGATATACTGCATCGCGGCCACTTAGAAATGCTTAAGTATGCAAAATCATTAGGAGATTATGTTATTGTTGGGATCGATTCTGATGATAAGGTTGCCAAAGATAAAGGCACCTCAAGACCGTTTAATAACGTTGAAGATCGGAAGTTTGCGCTAAAGTCATTGAAGTATGTGGACGAAGTTGTCGTATTTGATTCGGCCGATAAATTAGAAATTATCATAAGAAGTATTTCACCGCATGTTATGGTTATCGGTTCTGATTGGAAAGGAAAAACAGTGATTGGTGAAAGATTTTGTGGAGAGTTAAAGTTCTTCGATAGGGTTGGGGATTATTCAACCACAAACATATTGGAGTTTAAACGATGACGTATGTGTTTGATATTGATGGTACTATTTGCCACAGCATAGACGGCGATTATGATAATGCAACACCCATTCAGGACAGAATAGATAAGATCAATTATTTACACGAACAAGGAAATAAGATAATATTTCAAACAGCAAGAGGCATGGGCCGTTCTGACAATTCGCCGGCGTACGCTCACTCGGCTTTTTATGATTTGACGCGCATGCAGTTGATCGAGTGGGGTGTTAAATTTGACGCATTGTTCTTAGGAAAACCAGCCGGCGATATTTATATTGATGATAAAGGAATAAAAGATGAAGACTTCTTTAAAAATGAACTTTGTCCCTAAAGGATGGGGATTTGAAAAATGGATTGTAAATTGCGAGGAATATTGCGGCAAATTACTTTACTTTGTAAAAGGTAAACAGTGCTCATGGCATTACCATAAACTTAAAGATGAAGTGTTTTATATACAATCAGGCAAAATGCTGGTAAAATATTCAGATAATGATGACTTAGAGACTGCGAAAGAAGTTATATTAGGAAGAGGAGACAATTTTCATGTGTATCGCGGATTGCGACATCGAATGATAGCAATAGAAGACACAGAGTTGTTCGAATTTTCAACACAACATTTTGATAGCGATAGCTATAGATTAGAAAAAGGAGATTAATAAAATGAATCTATCAAACCAGGCGCTCGGCGCCATCATGCTAGCACTCCAAGAGTCGCTACTATCTCAATCGGACATTGTACCGGTTTTAAAAGGATTTGAATTACTAGAAACAGAAGATGGACTAGTGATTAAAAACCCCCCCACGGTAAGATTTTCAGATGACAGCAGTGTTACCAAAGAAGATTTAGAAAAAATGGCAATCGGAGACTAATGCCAAGGTACAACTACGAATGTACCTTTTGTGGCCATTGGGCCATTTATATGCATAGTTCTGACAAGAGAATAGAAATCTGTGAAAAATGTGAAAAAAAAACAATGATAAAATTATTATCAAAACCTTTTATTAGAACAAAAAAAGGCCCGAATAGTTCGCAAAATGTTCAACAAGTAGGCGAACTTACAAAAGAATATATTGAAGAAAATAAAAAAATTCTAGAAACTGAGAAAAAAGAAGCAAAGAAGGAAACCTATGAGCCGTCTTGAGATTATATTAACATGCTGCCTGTTGGGTTCTTTTGTGTTCAACGTTTTTGTGTTTGTTTATGCGCGCGCCGCTATAGCACGCCTGCTGTTTGTTTCAGAAGAGTTGGGAGATCTACAGAAGATGACAAATGCGTTTGCCAATCATGTTAAGTCAGTATACGAACTTGAAATGTTTTATGGAGATCAGACATTGCAACACTTAATGGAACATGCTGTCTCATTTAATGAATATTTGGGGACATTTGAAGAAATATATTCCTTAACCGAAGAAGAGAATGAAAAAGACACAGAAGAAGAAGAAATGGAGATAAATGACAGAGAAACCGAAGACCAGACGCCGGCGTAAAAAAAATCATTATTTTACGCTAGATCACGAAAATGCCATAATTCGCTATACGCATACAAACTGTAATCGCGAAAGAACAGAATTATATGTAAATTGGATTCAACCAGCATTTAATGAGATGGTAGACAAGATTGTGTACACCTATAAGTTTGTAAATCTTCCAAATATTGATTATTTGAAAGATGAGTGCAAGGTGTGGTTGATGACGATATTAGACAAGTATGATCCAAGTAAAGGCTCTAAGGCCTTTTCTTATTTTTCGGTCATTACTAAAAATTGGTTTATTCACAAAGTCAAACAGCAGCAAAAACGAAACCGCCGCGAAATTGATTATGACAATATATCTAAATCATATGAAGAAGAATATTTGTCAACTAGTGAGTCCTACCTGACGAAAAGAGAAGAGGATGAATTTTGGAAATATTTTTATCAAGAATTGAAATCGTGGGATGCATCCCAAATGAAAGAAAACGATTTAAAAGTATACAAAGCTATCAAAATACTTTTCGAATCAAAAGAAGAGATAGATATTTTTAACAAAAAGGCTATTTATTTATACCTTAGAGAAATCACCGGCCTGAATACCAAACAGGTTGTGAATTTTTTAAAAAAGTTTCGAAAAAAATACTATAGTTTTAAACAGGATTGGAGAAGGGGCGAGCTATGAGCAACAAAAAAGATTTAGAATCTCTAATCGACGAAGCACTTGATAACATACGAAACGACAGAAAACTTGCAAGAGAGTTTTTAAATGAAATAGCCAACGAAATAGCCGTAGATTCTGAAAAAAATAGACACTTAAGTCCCGTAGCCGCCAAGCATATTGAAACTTTACAACGCTCCAATGAACAGCTTGTAAAGCTTATTTCTTTGAGACAAAAAAGCACCTCCCAAACTGTCGATCTTACCGATGAAGACAAAAGCAACTTGTTTGATTTAATTCAAGGAGAAGGATAGAATGTCGATCAGCGATGAAAATACAAATATTAGTATAAAAAGCTATATAGATCCATCCACATTTAGTGATCCGCTTGATGCTCTCGCACTGTACCCAAATAAAGTTAGACAAAGCTTTTCATATGATGCCTTCGGCGGTAAAACTACGTTCCGCGCGCGAGTGCTGTCAAGACCTGTTCCGATGACCGCAGATGATATTTCAACTTATCAACAGGCATCTCCGGAGAGATTGGGCACCCCAAATGCGGCAGAAAAGCGCGGCTATTTGTTTCAGGCCCGCATTATTGACGATCCGTCGCCTCATTCGTATATTCCAAATCCGTGCGATGAGACCCTCGCCACAAATGAGATATATAGTCTCATCGCGATGCATACCAAATTTGTTATGATGATTCCTGATATGGGCGATATTCCGTTTGTAGGCGACACGGTGATGGTAAAGTTACAAAAAAACGTTTTTTCATACAACCTTCAAATAGGAGAAGCGCTTCGTAAAATTGATGCGCCAGGTATGCCTGCAGCAGTTACTGCGGGTTGCACCCCAATAGAATGTACGAGCCTAGGCCCGGGTTCTGCCCGCGCCGGCACCACTGGCCATAGCATCGGCGAGGCATATGAAAGTACGCCGCCCTATGTAGCCGGTGATCCCACCGAGCCCCCGGCGATCTCGGCTATGAGAAACCTAGGATATCAAATTCTTGAAGATGGAAAAATTAATATAGTGGGTATTCGAGAAGTTAACAACGTCCCGGATCAGTTTAATGACAGAATGCAATTGATATGGTTTACTAACAGCAATTGGTTTGTAAAAAATTATACAGTAACAACTGTGCCAGGCGTCGAATATTTACGCTACCCGATGAACGGCCGCGATGCAGCAGTAATGTTTCCGGGGCAATATACCGACGCATATGTATGGGGTGTCCACCGCGACAATTATTCAACTTTAAGAGAAAGAGGCGAAGTCAAAATTTGGCGCGATTTTAATAAAAACGATATCGCCGGCGATTCCGGTGATACAAAGATTAAGAATCATGGCTTAAATCTTCACGTAGCTGCAAATGCGAAAACAGACGCATGGGCTCACCGGCACGGTCCTCCGCCCCCGGCCATTAATGTGCTAGCGTCAGGCAACACATATGGCAGCAAAGGTGCCCGAAAAGTCCACAGCTGGTCAGCCGGCTGCCAAGTTTTTAAATATTATAAAGAATGGTCAGAAGCTATGAGTTATTGGAACGACGGCACCATTAACAGAGGCCAGAAAAAGTATACTTACACGCTCATAATGTCTACGGATCTTCCAAATTCTGCCGGCATCGCAGACCTGGATACCGATGCCAATAGCCGCGCTAGCGGCACAGTCGTCGTCGCGCCTGTAGAGACTCCCCCCACGTACACCGAAGCACAAGAAGGCACAGCCTGGGAATACGTGAACCCTGATGACCCGGATGATTGGAGTTGGAGAGATATCTCCACCGGGAAGGTATATGATTCGACATAAACAAATTGAGAATAGGAATAAAAAATGGCATCCACTGATAACATAAAAACACACATTGATCCCTCTAATTTTTCTGATCCGTCTGAGGCGCTCGAACTATATCCAAATATGATTAAAGGCAGCATACCTTATGACGCCTTTAATTACAAAACAAGATTTAATGCCAGAATCCTGTCAAGACCTGTTCCGATGACCGCAGATGATATTTTTACTTATCAACAGGCATCTCCGGAGAGATTGGGTACCCCAAATGCGGCAGAAAAGCGCGGCTATCTGTTCCGAGCCCGTATCATTGACGATCCGTCGCCTCATTGGACCATCCCGGATCCGTGTGATGTAGCTACTGGCGACTTAACTCAAGAGATTCAAGGATTGATTGCACTTCACACCAAATTTGTTATGATGATTCCTGATATGGGCGATATTCCTGCCGTGGGCGACATTGTGGCAGTGGAGTTAGAAAAGAATGCTTTTTCGTACAACCTTCAGATTGGCACCGCTATTAAAAAGGTAGATAAAAACAGCACACAAGTATCAATATTTAGCAATAATTGCGGCCAATGCCAGGGCGGCACACCAGCAATCGATTTCGACCCTAGCAAAAGAAACTCCCCTAAATCGCCACGAACTGGTGAAGTATATGATCCGCCTGGTGGCGCCACCCGATACGCTGGAGACTCAGGTGTCAGAGGAGACGGCACGGATGCTGCGAATTTAGAAGAGGCCTTTGACGCTGAGCCATACCCGGTCGGCGCCAGGCCCGAAGAGCCCCCAGCAATTGTGGCCATGAGAAAGAAAGGCTATGATATTATGGGTGATTATCTTGCTCAGCAGCTGTCTTCAGATTTGCCGGTCGGCAAGGCTAAAGATTATTGGAACGTCGCCTCGGTCAATATCATAGGTATTCGTAGAGGGGATCCGCAAATTCCTAACCAATTTGTTGATCGTATTCAAACAATATATTTCGCCAATGGCGTATGGTACGTTTATAGTTCTCACGCTACCACAGTTGCGGGATCAACATATATGCAAATCGCGTCCAAATGGGACGCAGGAGACCCGGGTGTTGCCGTACTCGACCCTCACCAAAACATATCCTCACATCGTCAAGGCTCTCACACAGGGTACTCGACCTTGAGTCAAAAAGGAAATCTTCTCGGACACCGCGAAGATGATAGGACTAAATTTTACAACGATGACACCGCCGGCGACCCCGCCAATAAACCACACACTATACGCAACAAGGGCATTAATATACACAACTCGGGCGACAAGAACACACCTAATAAATTAATTAATAACTACTCCGCCGGCTGCCAGGTGTTTAAATATAAAGATGACTGGCAAACCCATAAGGATGTTTGGTATTCAATGAAAGAACGCGATGAGATCTATGCTGCAAGCGATCCTCGTTATCGCAAAGGAAGCAAGAAAGAGGAAGATGCCCGTGATGGTCAAGAAGGTTTCGATAGGACCTATAGATATACTTATACCCTCCTTGAAGAAAAAGATATTAAGGGTGGCCTCCCTGCTGCTGATGCAGACGCACTGGTTCGATGGGGGTGGGACGAAGCCACTGCCGCGTCCACTGTGGCTCAATGGCCCCCGCAGGGTCCACTCCCGTGGTCAGAATGGTAAACCAAACCAATTAACAACAAAAGGATAGAATAATATGCCCCCAAGAGGAAAAACAAGAAAAGCATTTTCGGTCGACGACTGCTCTCCCGCCTCGCGCTCCTATAAAAGGCAACTGTACGCAGATTTAAAAAGTGGAGTAAAACTAAACAACCTACCTAGCGACAGCGGAATAGCCCATACAGTACCGCCGGCATGTCCTAGAGTTGAGTTTGCTCAAGCCGATAACGAGAAAGCCATCCGAAGCGCACACAAACAAGACGGATGGATCGTTTTTGGCACAGATCGACCATCCACCATTGTATCTGGTTATGGTCAATATGGTGCACAAAGAGCCAATTCAATAGACATTGTCGTTGGTCGAATGGCTTCTGCTCGTAAAGGTAAAGGCCCTAAAGATGGTTCGATAGTTGGTCCAAGTTTCGAAACAGACGCTGCAAGAATTTACATAAGCCAGTTATCAAAAATAGATAAAGATTTTGGTATAGCAGCCGGCAGAATTGGAAGGACTATAGATCGTTCAGCAATTGCCATTAAAGCAGATGGGGTTAGAATTATTGGTCGTGAAGGCGTAAAGATTGTGACTGGTAAAATGCGTGGCAAAAATGAATTAAACTCTCAAGGCGGCAGAATTCTTCCCGCGCCCGGAATTGAACTTATAGCAGGAAATGATGGAGATAAAAAATATCTTCAAGCAATTCCGAAAGGGCGCGACCTTGTAATGTGTTTAAAGAAGATGCTTGATATTATGCGTCAAATTGTATCAACAGTTAATAACTTTTATAGAGCCCAAGGTTGGATTAACAAAACTCTCACATGGGTCGGGTGGGCCGGTGAAGCCGCGCGCCCGCCCATGGTTGGAATTTTGATGTCTCTTATGAAAATATGGTTTAAAATGCCGCATGACAATATTCGAACAAATCTCAAGTTAGTCCAAGCAAACTTTTTAACAGATACCAGCAATAAGTTTATTCTCAGCAGAGGTGTTCGGTGCACATAAGTGATATAATAAAACGGAAATAAAATGCCAAAATCAAAATTTTTACCCTATCAAGATATAAATAACGATGGATTAAACGATGCGTGTCCCGAGTTAGATATAACGCCAGATCCCTTCGTTTGTTTGGATTGTTCACCCAATCCAAACGCCATAATTCCTGATTGGACTAAGCTTAAGAAAACCGAAGCGTTTCTAAACGAAAAAAACTGTCAGTATCAGGTAACGATAAGAGCAGATGAAACGACGACTGGCGCGCGCCCCAAAGACACGCCACATCAAGCCGCTCAGGCGCTCAATGAAATTTGGGCAAAATATGCAGAAGAGGCAGCTGAAAATATCCTAGTTGCTTTTGAGAAAGATAGTTCTGATCGATCAATACAGAAACTTCTTGCAGGGCCTCCGATAATTGAATATACAGCGTATGAGTTGGATCCACGTCCAAACTCACACCTGAAGTTGTTATACTCCGTTCCGTTTGAGGTTCTTCACGAAATAGATGACGCAATACCCGAGTCTGATGAAACCGATGAGGACTCCGAGACCGAAGATATCCTTGTAGAATATAGTGCGGCTAAATTAGTACCAAACATGATTAAAATTCGACAAGGGTTGAATATGTATGGGAAGTATTATAAAGTATATCGTCAAATTGAACGTGGAAATATAAAGTTTGTCGATTCTGGCGGTATTTTAAATCTAGATCAATATGGTGATGCTGGTATATTTGCGGACTCCACCATGGCATCACTCATTCAACAGCTGGACGTATGGCTAAATAACAAGGGATTTAACCTTGCCGGCACGGGTGAGGTGCCGTTTCTTAACTGGCAGGAGCAGGTGACCAGACTTAGATTTAGATTTAGTAAAGATTATGAACTAAAAAGATTATTAGTGTGGACAAACAATTGTCCAGAAAAAGCTAGCATATATGGGAAAAGCGATCTGCGCGGGTTGCGCGCCGCGTCAGCCTGGAAAGATCCCATCGCAACAGCATATTTTACCAAAATCGATGCCATGCTATCGGATCTAGAAGCTCGTATACCGATGCACTGGATCGATTTTATCACCAAACACACATACCCAGAGGTTCGATCAACCATTAGCGAAGCT
>Ga0209756_1005031_pt1 | contig 10111 bp, 9 predicted proteins | sample ETNvirenome_6_85_FD_184071 | JGI IMG/M metagenome (GOLD analysis project Ga0209756, IMG submission 184071) | Marine viral communities from the Pacific Ocean - ETNP_6_85 (SPAdes) (version 3) | ecosystem: Environmental > Aquatic > Marine > Oceanic | place: Pacific Ocean | collected 2013-06-19
TTTTGTTTCCACTGTCGCCAGTGCCACCCATGCCCATGACGCCACCAATCGGATTTTCACTAGAGTTGCCGCCTCCAAAGGGTGTTGATGTCGCCAACTCTTGCTTGGCGGAATCTGAGATGTCTAAATCAAGCTCAACTGTTGCGAGTGATTTGAAAAATTGCACCAGTTCATTTGATGACCAGTTCACACCGCCAGAGGCGGTACCAAGACATGAAAAAAATTGTTTTTTGCCATCTTTGTCGAACCATGAAATCTGAACAATATATTCATTTATATTGGTTGGAGATAATTGGTACATAATAAAGCCACCCCACGGGTGATTTATGCGATATGTACTGTCGGAAACTGTTTTTTTGTGGCCGCCGCCTTGTAATAAGGTGGTTCCTTGGTCTGGGGTGGATAAAACATTTTCAGCAAAGTTTATAAGTCCAAGATATAATTTTGGAAGAAGCATCGCTTCAAAGTCTGCGCCGGCTTTGGCTGCTATCTGTTCTAGTGCAGCGTTATCTATCCCGGCACCGATGGTTTCTGCCGGCGACGAATCTTCAGTGCCAAATGCATCGAAAAGATCCGGTTCGCTGGTTTGTGATACATACTTTTCAGCAAAATTTTGAAATTCCGCTTTAAACACAGCATCAATTGGTCCAAAAATTTGATCAAGATAGGCATTTTGCATATTCCCGAGCGGCTGAACGTCGTGAGGTAATATGCCCTGCCCGCTCTCATCGCACCACGTAGGTGGTTGCGGCATATCAAAATTGCCAGTTGCAAGATCCATTGCAAGTGCCAAAGTGTCGTATCTTTCTTGGTCTGCTGCATCGATTAAGTTTTGGCACTCTTCTTTAGATAGCCATCCTTCTTGAAGCTGGCATCTTGCCAAATCTTGTGATGGTATTGGTACGCAACATCCATAGGTTTGGTCTTCTATCGCTGACTGTAAATCTTCGCAGTAGCCGGGCTCTACAAACCGACCAAATTGTTTAAAAAATTCTGTTACTACAGAGTCGGAAGCAAATTTACTTCCTTCTTTGGTCAGTTTTGCGTATATATTGTCATTGTATTTTATTTTTAATAAATTTCTTACAATACATAAGACCATTGCTGACGGCTGTCCGTTGAAAAGAGTACAAATTTCTATTTCGGACAAGAGCAATTCTAGGTCTGACATTAAATCAAGCAACGAACCTACATCAGTTGGAGTAGGGCTAATTCCGATATTATCCAAGGCCGCGGCCATATCTTCTGAGGCTACGTTAGGATTTTCTGCTAATAGGTCTTTAAAACTTCCGGCGCCTGGAAGCTTGCCTTTTCTATTCGGGTCATCGTCTCGTAGTCCAAAGAGGTCATCTTGCAATTGTTTGCACGCTTTCCACAGTGCTTTAAGAAGCTTTCTAACCACCTCTAAGATTATAGTGGCTATAGCTTGTGCGGCTAATTTTCTTAATAATTCTATCGCATATGCCAGAATGGGGTCTGTTGGTTGGTCTGGCCCTTTTGGTCGCTGCAGCCGGCTTTTGTCCCCCTTTTTCAATTCCTCTATGGCTTTTTCTGTTTTCTTTTTGCTTTTCTTCTGGTTGGATAAAAATTCCGCAGCATTCATTGCATGTTTAAGAATTTCTTTACAAATTTTTTCTTTAAACGCTGGATCTTTTAGGTCTAATATCGCAGAAGATACTGCTTTGGATGAATTCTTTGCCACATCTAGGCTTTCTTGAGGGATAGGAGGAAGGATCCCGCCGCCTGTGCCGGCTAATGAAGAATTATATTTGGTAGAATATTCGTCCAATTCAACTTGGCGCCGGAGGCCCATTAATTCTTCTATTCGTGCATCAATCTCGTCTATCTTAGCTTGATCCTCAATTTCTGCCTTTTTTTCAGATAAAAGCCTGATTTCATTATCATACTGTTCTTTTTCTAAGCTGAGATTAACATATTCAGCATCTTGGATGTCTCGTTGTTTTTCAATTTCATTTACAGCTTCGGTGATTTGGTCGCTCACTGCCAACAACTGGTCTAGTGCTCCGCTCTTTCTTAAGTTATCAAGGATGCTTTCAATTGGTGTATTCTCAAAAACCCAGCGGCAGGCTAGCTCAAGCCACCGGTCCGGAGCCATACATCTTATTAATTTTATGGCGAGTGATTTTACATCTGCGCGGTTTAAAACGTAAGAATATACGCCGCTTAAATAATTAGGATATTTTCCCAAGCGAAGCCTATTAAAGCTTGGCGATGGGCCGCCCAAAATATCTCCCATGGTGGAGTCACTAGCGTCAATTGTGGCCTCTGCTGATAGTCCATATTTTCCATATTTTTCGTACCAAGAAGGCTCAAACGCATCCTCTAGGTGCTGATTTCTTTCGGAATCGGTCTGTACTGTGCCTCTCTTTTCTTCTTTTCTAGCTAGCGCTTTTTGTTGCGCTACGGGGTCTACTTCTTTGCTAAAATACACAGTCAGGGGCATGTGTTTTGCGCCCCAACCACCTTGTATATAATCTTTTATAAACTTTGTAAAATCTATTTCTTCTTTTAATGCTTCTCCGTCGCCGTCACTCAGAAACGCTTGAAAAGCCGGGTTGTTAACCGCATTGGCATATTCATGAATTTGAGAAAGAAAATAAACAACTGTTCTATTTTGAACTGATTTGTTGTTTTTGAATGTTTTTAAGTGCTCTAGCATTATCCGACTAGAATGAATTTTTGAAGATTTATCTTTTGGGGCGCCGGGTGGTCGCTTAACGGGCGTGGCTAATCTTGCAATATATGTTTTGCCGGGTGCTGAAAGGCCCGGGCTCGTTTGTAGTGGTTTATCTGCAAATTTTCCTGCAGGAACATATTCGGACACAAAAGCAACTTCATCTAGATCTTTCTTTAATATGACCTCTAATATGTTTTTGTCTTCGCCCCATCTCGTGTCAATCATCATTGTCTGAGTGTCTGCCGTTTCGGTCGGAAATTCACTGGTATAAGTCTCAGATTCTGGGGATGTCACAGTGGCTTCAAGATCTTTAAGGATATTTGTTGGGCTTGCGGTTGATTTTCCGGCCATCTCTATTAGTGCGTCTCCAAATGCCTCTATATGATCGGCAATATCTTTTAAGTGAATTATCACCATTTGCTTTTTGGCCTGTGTGTCGTTTGCAGTCGGGACGTTTTGTGGTATAAGCCAGTGCTTTGGCATCTCCTTATGAACAGAGTCGTAGAATCGAAGAATATTCGCCATGTTTGAGCAATCCTCTTTAATTCTTCCAATTTTAAATTTAAGAGATCGTTTTATATTAACATTTGAAAAATGAGTCTCCCCGGCTGAAGAGCCGAGAACGCTGCTGTCTGCCGGCAGGGCGTCTAGAGCGGCAGTTTTAATACCTACGAGAAACCGAAGGCCCGGACTGACCAGGCTAGATGTTGTGCTTTTTCCTCTAACTTCCAGGCCATAATCGCCAAACTGTATAGTACTATCATTAGTTGCGCCAACTAATGTGCCGTTTTCTGCTTTAAATCTTTCGACTTGCGATGGCTTGGATGATTTGCCTGCTAGTTTAAAAATGTGTGGTACGATGTCGCCTAGCATTAAATTAAAAAGTTCGTGCATTGGTTTGTCTTTCCAACCACTTTCTGCATCTAGCCACATGTTAGGAGATATCCCTTGCGATAAAGCGTAGTTAAACCAATCAATAACAAAATAAGACCATTCGGTGCCAGGTAGTTTTTTAATTTCTCCTTCTGGGTTGTCTAATTGAGAGTCGACTATCGACCATGGTGGCGTATGAATAGAACATTCTTCTGTGCGCCATGACAACTTCTGGTCCACGACAGCTCTCGCAAAATCATGAATTAAATTAATATTTTCATCTGGGTTGTATACAGATGTGTTGTTTCCCCATTTTTTAAACCACTTTTCAGCAGTTGGATCACTTGGTATTGTTGCCATAGTAAATTTCTATATTCCTTTTAAGTCGTTTTGTTGTGTCTGCTATTAATGTACCGGTCGCCTTCATCGGAAATGTAAGCGCTCACAAGATTTTGTAAATTCGACGTATGGTTTACAATTGATTTTGCAGAGGCGCCTAAAAGTCTCCCGGAAAATTGAGTATATGGTGCTATTGCCGGTATGCCAGGATATGGGGCTGCAAAGTCCCATGGTGTAGTTGTTGGCATGCCGTAGAAAGGAGACGCATGTACGTGATTTTGTAAATCGATTGATAGTGTCACCAAACTGTTGATTATTCCGATGACAATGCCGTCTAAGTCCTGCATTTTGCCAACAATCTCTGCGAGGAGTTCGGCTAGTCGCTCGCCTTTTACCAGCGGCTCTAAGCTTTCGTGGTTGCCCTGCGACGGGTTCATTGCAATTAGATCAATACCAGATTGAGTTATGGTTTCTCCGCCCATTGAATTAAATTTATCAATACCTGTTACAATTTTTATACCTTCTTGGCCCATGAGAGCTACTCGATCAGCTTTTATTCCCACACCAGATCGATTCAAAGAGGGGCCATGGCTGCCGCCGACTAGTCCGAAATTTGCCTCTAAATCTGTTTTTTGAGAAATATAAATTCTAGCAGAGTCCGAAGCAAATGAAATCTCATCAGCGGAATCATTACTGGCTTGGGGCCTAAAGACCGGATCTACGCTAACTTTTTCGCCATTTTTAGCACCATGCGTTGGTCGGCCCACAACGAGGTCAATGGATGCACAATGAGTATGTCCGGCGCCGCCTTTGCCCGAAGATAAGCCTCCTGGTCTATCTTTCCCCAAAACAATCCAGGCGTTATAACGATTTTTTATTATTTTTTCAACCGGGGCTTGGTTAAAATTCGGATTAGGCTCATCTGGGCGATGGCCAAGGTTTATCCCAGTTGTGTGAATTGGGCTTGATTGCCGTATTTGTTCGGTAGTACGTGATTTTGTAGGGTTAGTATCTGCCGTATTTATCATGCTTTGCTTGGTCATTTTATCATACCTTTTCGGCGATTTGCTTTTATAATAGAAATTTCTTTTTTATCTGGTATTGCGGCCGCGGTGGGTTGATTTTTATAAAGCAGGGATCCTTTGCTTGCAGTTTCTCTTCTTAAATATACCGTCGCTTTAACCCACATTTGTTGGCCTTTTTGTATTAATTTATTTCTATTTGCAGATTTTGGCAGTGGTGTTGGGCCCAAACCAACTCCGCCATGGCGCCTTGGAAACGTTTCCGAAACGGCCCCCAGAGCTGCATACCACGCCTCTTTATGAGTTAGTTCTAATGAGCGCGCTAATAAATAGTATTCTAAAAATGTTCCGCCCTCGTCATTATTCCACCGAGAGTTTGATATTACGCCAAAAATATTTTTATGCTTTGATAGGCTATTTTTCCACCAATTATTAAATTTTGACTGGCTTCTATAGCTATTTTCTCCGACGAGGCCCCACGGAAACCCAGCGGTCGTTGCTATTCTTTTATTTTCATTTCTTATAAAGTTACTATATAAAAATGTTGGAGATCCGCCGGCAACAGAAGGAAATGACCAAATTAACTGATGATTGTTGCTTTTAGGTTTTGCAAACCCCCACGAATAATTTGATAAAGGAGGGCTATTGATTAAGCTGTTTATTAATTCATATAGCGTGTGGGCCTGGGTCATTGTTGGTAATATATAATGGCCAGTTTTTGTCCATGTTAGCCTGCCCCTTTCGAAGGCGTTTAGATTTAAATCCTTAACTTCGGATGATTGGTCTGGGTTCGGGCCAGTTCTAAGTCCTGGTGTGCCAAATGGGCCCAGTATAAGTGCTTCAAAGTCGCCAGGAATTGTCTTGCTAGTAACCCATTGGTGCATCATGTTTTTAATATACATAATTTGATCAGGCTTCGCTTTTGTCCGTATGTTTAAATTTAAGAAATTTTTACCACTCCCATCAAACGGAGAAGATATCATACAGCCCACGCAATTTTCTGAATATACATTTTGCTTCTTACCTAAAACCAAACCATATGGTATGTTTACGCGGACCGCGCATTCTTTCTGGCTCTTGTTTACAACATCGGCTCCATCACGACGGCTGTTCATTGCAATGCCAAAATGCATTAATGGATGTTTTCTAATATTGTTGTGCGTGGCGCTATGGTAGTCTCCGGTTTCATTGATAATTATCATTTTTGTATTTTTACGCTGGCGGGGGGACTCTTCCTCCGGTAACAGGTAGGCCATGCTGTCTTTCCTATACATTAATTTATCTTCTATTGCGTTTGGTATCGTTTGCTTCCTTTTTGAATGTGGAAATATTTTTATTTTTTCAAGATTTGAGAAGTCTAATTTTTTTTCTACATAAATTTCTTTTTTATCATAAATTTTAGATGGCAACGGGCCAGACGACAATGAGGGTGATACAATATTTTCGTAATTTAGTTCCTCGTTTTCGATGGTAGGTTCTGGCTCTTCACTGAAGTTTTTTGCTCCGGAGCCCGTCCACTCTGCAGAGCCTGGCGCCGGCGTGACGGTGGCTTGGCCGCCATTTTCGCCAAGAAAGGCATCTTTAGCAACATCTCTTTTCGGAGGCAAGGGCGCGATCTGTGGGGCATGCTCGTTCATAGGGCCTAAATAAACTGGGTTGTCCCAGTCGGTGATCGGCCATCCTGTTTTTTTAAGCCAGTTTACGCGTACGCGTTCCCTAATCTGGGGCGGTGCATCGGGCGCATTTGGGGCAGCCTCAAATTCAAACTCCATATTGATTAAATCATTGTCTAGTGACATACCGTCGCCGGCGTTTGGGCTTTCCGGCAGAAAAGCTAAATTTTTATCCACCACTCTCGCAATAATGCTATAAGTTTTACTTTTTGTGTCAAAAGTTTTTGAATTTCTGGCGGCATATGCTGATGCCTTTGTTAAGTCGCCGGCGGCTCCGCCGGCGGGGATTATTTCCAAAACTATTGCCTCATATTCTGGATACGACGCTAAATTTGTTTTTGGCATGTATAGGCGCTCGGCGCCGTCTGCTAAAACGCTATCGGTGAGGTTGCTTGTTGACGGGTCCCACCACTGTCTTCCTTCGGGGTGTCGTGGTTCTCTTGACACTTAGCCCGTCTCCTGTATCAAGTCAAAAAGATCATCTTTATCCGCGCTCGTAAGAGATGTAACTGTTACTTGAGATTCTTTTTTTTGCATCAAAGTTGCAATTTTGACTAATTGCTCATTAGATCTTTGAAGTGTTTCAACATATTTTGCTGCAATTTGTCCCAACTCTTTGTGGGAATCATATGCTGACTGTGCCTTTTTTATTTCTACAATTAAATCTGTTAACAAATTACTAGTGACGGCCCTGTCATTTTTAATGTTTTCAATTACGCCTTCAATATATTCATCAATATCTTTTAGCTTTTGTCCCATTCTTTTTTGAACTCCTTATAGCGAGATCTTAACTTATTTAAATTATTTACAACTTGTTTTGTGTTTAAACCTGTTATTTCTCTCAGATATAGATAAATAGCTTTTTTATTGAAAATTTCAATATCTTCAGAATTTTCAAAAAGAATTTTAACTGCTTCTAAAACTTTTCTTTCATTTACTTTAAGATTCTCTTCGGTCCAGTTGCCAACTTTGCAATGAAATTGTTGCCAAAACTCTTGTTCATTTCTTTTCTCATAATAATCATTATACGCAACTAAAGCGGGGTTAGCTTGATTATTAATGTGTACGTTCTCTAATTTTATTTCACGCTTAGTTTGGCTTGTGTTCTTTTTAACTTTATGAATGAACCAATTCTTTGTTATAACGCTGAAATATGAAAATGCTTTTGATCCTTTGCTTGGGTCGTATTTATCTAAAATTGTTGTTAGCCAAATTTTACATTCATCTCTTAAATCGTCAATATTTGCTAAATTTGTAAATTTATAAGTATAAACTATTTTATCTACCATCTCATTAAAAGCTGGTCCAATATATTTAATATATAATTTAGTACGTATCTTATTATCGTCTGTTAGTGCGTATTGTATAATCGCGTTTTCGTGATCTTTTGTAAAATAATGATTACTCTTCCGGCGGCGTCTCGTCATAATATCCTTCTATTTTATCTAGGTCTGCTTCATCTTCATCTACTTGTGTAATATCATAAATGTCTCTATAAGCTTGAACTTCTTTGACAATTTCTTTTGAATGTTCTAGTAAATTTTCCAATGTTTGATCGCCATAATATGTTTCTAAGCTGTAAACCTCTTCTAGGTGTTCGCCAAAACTCTCTAGTGTTTCTAGCAAATCTCCAATGTTCTCAGAAACAAAAAGAAGCTTTTTTAATACTTGATATATATACCAAATAAAAAAAACGTTAAATAATATTGATATTGTTAAGAAAGTAATAGTTAACATTAATTGTGCTCCTTTTTTGATAGTTTGTTTTTTTCATTTTTTAATTCTTTTTTGGTGTCTTCAATAAAAGCTTTTACAATTTTTCCAGCAGAATTTTTATTTTTTATTGTAGTAATCTCATTAAAAATCTTTTTTAATGAAGATTTTGATTTACAATGCGGGCAATCTATTAATTTTTCTTTAATTGAATGAAATTCGGTGAATTGTTCTTTGCACTCTTCACACTCATAAGAATAAAAAGGCATTTTTATTCCGGCTGGCTGCCGGCAACGTCGAAGCCGGCAGAATTATTTTTTTCTTCAAAGTCTTCACTAAGTTTAACTAGAGGCGGATTCATTACCATTAATCCACCTTCAGAAAGTCTAAATTTAAATTCTTTTAGTGTTGGAACGATGTCGCTTTGTTCTAATAATGATTTTTGAAGCGCCATCATCACGGCGCCGACTGCTTGGTCGGTCATAAACATATTTTTATCTTGTGTCATTTTAATTCCTCTTTTTTTAATAATTTAAAACACTCGCTGATTCCTTTAATTATATTTATTTCAGGGCACCATCCTAGTTCTTTTAAAGGCAATATATTGGCTTGTGTGTGTAGTACATCGCCTTTTCTTTCTTCTATATAATCAAATTTTATATCTGGAATATAATCTAGAACAATATTTTTAATCTCATTTAAAGATATATTGCTCCCTGTGCCAACATCGAAGTGTTGGCCATTAAAATTTTCTTCGTGTGCCATGGCAAATATATTAGCCGATACAACATCGTTCAAGTGTGCCATGTCGCGACGTTGTTCGCCATTTCCAGTTATAAACGGGTTTTTATTACTCTTAATGTGTTGCATCCAATTTGCAATCGCGGTCGTATACGGCCCATCAGCTTCTTGATTTGGAGAATAAACATTAAAATATCTTAAAGAAACCGTATCTAGGCCATACAAATTAGAATATAGTTTACATTCCATTTCTGATATTAATTTTTGTAATCCATATGGGCTGGCGGGGCCTTGGCCATTTCCTACTACCGATGAAGAACTAGAATAAACAACTCTTTTTGCGCCAATTTTTCTAGCAAAATTAAGAATATAAGTCGTTGCTAAGACGTTATTTTTCATTGTGATTGCGGGCTTTTCAACGCTATAGGCGACTCTCGGGATACACGCTAAATGAAAAATATATTCAGGCTTAAAATCATAATAATGTGGGTGAAATCTGCCACTATTGTCAGAATATTCTTTAAAATCATTTAAAATATCATGGCCTTCAAAAAAATCAATGCCTTGCACTTCATGTCCTAATTCTTTTAGCTTTTTATATAAAGCCGAACCAATATATCCTCTATGTCCCGTTACTAAGCATCTCGCCATTTGTCTTGTCTCCTTTAAAAAATGTATCAGAATTTATCGCTTTATCGCAAATAAATAAATCATAATGAGGCTTGCCGAGTCTTACTTCGTGGCACTTAGCTCCCCAAGTTTTAATTTGTTCTTTGGTTACTTTTTCCCAATCTACTCCAGTCAAGCAACCTCTTGCTGTCCAGTATATTATTTTGTGGCCTTGATCATATAAATTATTAATTTTATTAATATTTTCATATATAGGTTCGCTGAGAGAATAATCTCTGGCTAAGTTTTTATCGCCCGGAGAAGAACAAATTGTGTCGTCAATGTCTACAATAATAATCATTTTAATTCTCTCTCTAGGGACTCAAAAGTGTTTTGCCAATTTGTAAATTTTATGGCCTTATCATCAATGTATGCTACTGCGC